>Ga0222664_1001009_pt1 | contig 11894 bp, 10 predicted proteins | sample AntAcemetagen604_FD_181147 | JGI IMG/M metagenome (GOLD analysis project Ga0222664, IMG submission 181147) | Saline water microbial communities from Ace Lake, Antarctica - #604 | ecosystem: Environmental > Aquatic > Non-marine Saline and Alkaline > Saline | place: Antarctica: Ace Lake...
TTTATCAACAGAGCCCTTAAATACACATACTCCCATTTCGTAATTGTATGAACATTTACTTCCATCTACTGCCAAAAGCTTTTCATAAATATCATAAGCACCTTTGTAGTTTCCATTATTCATTTTGTATCGGGCATCGGTTTGCAAGTCTTTTAAGATTTGATCTTGAGCAACACTTGCAAGACTAGAGCCTAAAAACAATAAAGTTGCTACAAGAATTTGAGCTATGTATTTAGCCATTTTGGTAATGATTTGGGCGCTAAAATTAAATTAAACATTTAGCTTAAAAAAATATTGTTTGAATTTCGCATACAATGGTACGCAAAAGGTCTTTAATCAGAGGATTTCTGCCGCAGAATAACCCGTTCGATTTTAATTTTTTGTCGCACGTTTATATTGCTAATTTTGGCACCCTTAAAATAAATTTCAGATTTTTCACCGAAATGAGAAGCCTCTTAATCTTAGTTTTAGTTAGTTTTAGTTTTACAATTTTTGCTCAAAACACTGTTGTAAAAGGTTTTGTATACGAAAAAGAATCAGGTAATCCTATAATTTTTACCAATGTTTACCTAGAGGGAACACAATTTGGAGGAGTTACAGATGTTAACGGTTATTTCTCAATAAATAGAATTCCCGCAGGAAACTACAACCTTTTGGTTACTTTTTTAGGTTATGATACCTTAAGAGAACCCATTACCTTTAAAGAAGGTGATATTTTTACCAAACAACTTTATTTAAGCAAATCTTCAATAAACCTTGATGTTTTTGAAGTTTCATCTGAAAAACAAGATGCTAAAACTTCAGTAAAAATGTCTGTAGTAAAAATTACTCCTAAAGAAATTCAAAAATTACCCACCGTTGGTGGAGAGGCAGATTTAGCCCAATACCTTCAAGTTATTCCTGGAGTTATTTTTACAGGAGACCAAGGAGGCCAATTGTATATAAGGGGCGGTTCTCCAGTTCAAAACAAAGTGCTTCTGGATGGAATGATTGTTTACAATCCCTTTCACTCTATTGGCCTTTTCTCTGTTTTTGAAACAGACATTATTAGAAATGCCGACGTATATACTGGTGGTTTTAATGCTGAATATGGCGGTAGAATTTCCTCGATAATGGATATTACTACAAGAGATGGTAACTCAAAGGGCTTTGGTGGAAAAGTAGGTGCAAGCCCTTTTGGGGCAAAGTTACTTTTAGAAGGACCATTAAAAAAACCTGAAAAACTAGGAGACCCTTATATTTCTTATATCCTTTCAGGAAAAACATCATATTTAGATAGAACTTCAAAAACATTGTACAATTATGTAGATACAGGAGGTTTACCTTTTAATTATAATGATATTTATGGAAAGATTACTTTTAATGGAGACAATGGTTCGAAGTTTAACTTATTTGGCTTTAATTATGACGATAATGTTAACTATAGAGGTATTGCAGAAATAGGTTGGAGAAATTATGGAGTAGGTTCAAACTTTGTTTTAGTACCTATGTATTCTCCTGTTTTGGTTGAAGGTAATTTTGCCTATTCTAACTATGAAGTTAATCAGCAATCAGTATCTATAAATCCACGTTCAAGCTCAATTGACGGATTCAATTTTGGGTTAAACTTTACCTACTTTATTTTAGATGACGAAATAAAATATGGAATTGAAGTAGTTGGCCTTTCAACAGATTTTTCTTTTTTTAATAGTTTAAATAGAAAAATTGTTCAGCAAGAAAACACAACTGAATTAGCGGGATATGTAAAATATAAATGGAATAAAGGTAAAATGGTTTTGGAGCCAAGTTTTAGAGCTCAATATTATGCATCTCTTGCCACTTTTTCTCCCGAGCCAAGACTGGGTTTTAAGTATAATTTAACTGATGATTTAAGAATTAAGGGGGCCGCAGGAATGTACTCTCAAAATTTAATTAGTGCAAGTTCTGACAGAGATGTGGTTAACCTATTTTATGGTTTTGTAACAGGACCTGCTAATTTACAATCAACTTTTACCGATGAAGATGGAAATGTTAGAGATGTTTCTCATAAACTGCAAAAAGCCAATCATCTAATTTTTGGAGCTGAATATGATTTAACGCGCAGAATAACTATAAATGTTGAAGGATATTACAAGAGATTCACACAATTATCTAATCTAAACAGGAATAAAATATTTGATGATAATCAAGAAAATGCATCAAGACCAGATTTTCAGAAAAAAGACTTTATTATTGAAACAGGAAACGCATCTGGAGTTGATTTTGTGGCAAAATATGATTACAAAAGAATCTATTTCTGGGCTGTTTACTCCTTAGGTTATAACAATCGTTGGGATGGCATACAAACTTATAGACCAATTTTTGACAGAAGGCACAACATAAACTTAGTTTCTGCATTCACTTTTGGTAAAGATTTAAATTGGGAAATTAACGGAAGGTGGAATTTTGGGTCTGGATTTCCTTTTACTCAAAATCAAGGTTTTTATGAGCTTTTTAATTTTGATAATGGTATTGGTACAGATTATACAACCGCAAATGGAGATTTAGGAGTTCAATATTCTCAGTTAAATCAAGGAAGATTACCTTACTATCATAGGTTAGATTTAAATGTAAAGTACAAAGCTTATTTTGGCAGTGACTCTGAATTTGAAGCTAACTTGGGAGTAACCAATGCTTACAGTAGAGAAAATATTTTCTACTATGATAGGATTACAAACGACCGGGTTAACCAATTGCCAATTTTACCTTCTTTAGGTTTTAGCATTACCTTTTAAATAAGAAACTATTTCTAAAGGAGGTCTTGCACTTTTTTCAATGTTGCATTCCCAAAATACCCTTTTTGATTTAGGAAAAGTCCAAACCTTTTCTTTGGGAGTATGAAATCTTATCAAGTCATTTTTAGAAACCCAACCCACAAAAAATATATCATTTAAGTACCGAAACGAAGCAGACTTAAAATACAAATCTTCTAAATTCGAGGTGTTAAAGTTTAACTTTTGTTTTTTTAACCAAGTATCCTTAGCAATAGATAATTGCCTATAGTAAAGCTGAATATGTAAGTCAGCTTCTAGTTGTTCAATTGTTTTTTCTCCTCTTTTTATTAATTTAATATCTCTTTTTTTTATTGAGGTTTTTATACGTTTGTCAGTATCAGGAATCAAGGATGTTTTTACCTCAGCGGAAACCTTTTTATGGTCAACCATAAACTCTAAATCAACATCCATAAAAGTTTTTGCATTAAAATGATTACTTTTTTGGGGCGTTATTCCAAAACGTTTTAACCAATTGGTTAAGGCTTTCTCACCCAAATAACCTCTAACTTTTGAGTCGAACTTTACATTGATGTGTCTTGTCCTTAAGTTATCTTCAAATCCGAACGATAAAGATTTTTCAATGGCATCCATAATATCATTTTTTGAAACATAGAGTTTACATATATCAAAAAATCTAACTGCCATTATTTTACTTTGAAATATCTCAAACAATTATTGGTTAGTCCATCAATATTTTTTCCTTGCTTATTTAAATACCCTGCAATAACTTTTTCAATTCTAGGATAGGTTACTTCTCGGCATATTTCATTCTCGTTATTTGTAATTAAAGTACATTGAAAACTTTGATGGTTTTTTTGGTTAAAAACCATGGTAGCATGCAAAGTGGTTCCGCTTCCAGCAAAAAAATCTAAAACTTCAACATTTTCTTCATCTTTAAACAAGCCTAACAAATACTCAATCAATTCAATTGGCTTGGGATAAGAAAAAATAGATTGGTCTAAAATTGCTTTTAATTGATTGCTTCCCTTAGAATTACTGAAATTAACTAATGACCTGTATGGGATTTTTCTTTCTCTAATTTGATTTTTATTATCTACAAACTGATATTGCTTTATGTAAACTTTATAACCTAAATCTCGTTTTTTAAATACAATAAAATCATTTTCTAAACCCCACTCAAACTTTGCCTTTCCCCATCTCCAAGTATTTGGTTTTCCTAATACACCTCCCGAAAAAATAGTTTTGCCATCAGGTGTCTCAATACCATAATCTAAAGAATGACTATAACTACCTCTATAATCAAGGTCTCTTAAATAATATTTTCCTCTAAATTTTACATGTTTATCTTTTAACTTGTATTTAGGATCAGTTTCAGGTTTAAGAATTTCTTTTGAGAAAGTTAGATTTTTAAAATTTTTAGCATAACACAAAACGTAATCATATTCTACTGCAACTTTTTTAGAATCATGACCTGCTCCAGCTTTATTTACCCGAACAAAGTTTGAAACAAAATTTTGAGGGCCAAAAATTTCATCGCAAATTAATTTTAAATGATAGAGCTCATAATCATCAATAGAAATAAAAATTGCTCCGTTTTCGTGTAAAACCTCTTTGGCATATTTCAACCGTGGGTATATAAAATTTAACCAATTTGTATGAGAATCTTCATTCTCCTTTGCCTTAAATTTATCCTTGTAATAAAAATCAGTATTTCCTGTATTGTACGGAGGGTCAATATAGATTATTTTAAATCTCTCCTTCCATTCGTTTTTGTTATGGTTTAAAACAAATAAATTATCCCCTTCAAAAATTTGATGTTTTGGGAAATCTTTTTTAGGATTTATGGCTTTTTTTAAATCTTCTTGTAAAGATATTTTTTGAGGTTTTTGGCTCAATGTTTCATGCTTTCCTTCCCACAATAATTCCAACCTCATATTTTTTTTTATTTTTTTTTCAATTTACGTGAACCAAAAATATATTTAATGGTTTATAGTTCAGGTTTTGGTTAAGGTTTGTTTAATGTGTGGCCGTTTTTTCATAGCTCAATCTGTGGTTAGGTAGGTTTGGTAACGCCACACAAACAAAGAGCCCCGCTTTTAGCGGGGCTTTCCCTTTTTATGAAGTATATATTTATAATTCTTTTATTTTTTATTTCCATTTTGGCGAATTGCCAAGAAGAAAACATTAGTGGTTTGCAATCAAACCATCAAAAAATAAATACAATGGGCATGTCGGGCTTGGGTGTTTGGTCAGTTTCAAACATGGTTTACGGTGGTTTACAGTTAAAAAACTCAACCACTGAAGAAAAATATTTTCACCAAATGAATATTTTATGGAATACTGTCAATTTTAGTTTGGCTGGTTTGGGATTATTTAATGCCTTAAAGAAAGAGCTCCCAACAAATTCAATAGAAATGGCTGAACGTCAACGAAAAACTGAAAAGATATTTTTATGGAATGCTGGAATCGATTTAATTTACATTACTTCAGGAATAATAATGAATAAACATAAAAATAGTGATGCTCAAATAAGTGGTTTTGGTAAATCTTTAATCTTACAAGGCTCATTTTTATTACTTTTTGATGGCCTTATGTACAAAGCACACAAAAGCAATAGGAAGTTTCAACTAAGTCCAAATTTTTCTACCTCAGCAAATTCAATAATTATTGGTGGAACAATAAATTTTTAAAATACGAATAATCTATTATATTTTTTTAATCGATTTCTGTATATTTGAAAGTTAAAAAAAATCATCTTATGAAAAAATCAATTTATTTCTTATTGTTTGCTGCCTTCTCGTTGTTTTTAACTTCCTGCGATGAAGACATTAATCCTGACTTTGCTTATGATATTCAGGAAAAAACTGTAACCTTCGAAAACAAGACAGAAGGAAAAGCAGAATCTTATACTTGGTCTTTTGGAGACGGAAATACATCAAGTGATGAAAACCCAACCCATACCTACGAAAAAGGTGGTGATTATTTAGTTTCTTTAATTGCCCAAAGTGCTTCAGGTGCAAAAGAAAAAACTAAAACAATTTCTATCGAAGGAGATGGAGATGCAGCAGTTTCTTTACCAACTGTGCCTGGAGCTGAAGCTTTAATGGTAGCTGTAAATAATACAACGTTTACTGAACAAGCTGGTATTTCTTTAGAAATAAACATTGGCTTAGCAGTTGCAGTATTTTTTGATGCTGCTGGAACTGAATATGTTGATGCAGGAGATGTTTCACTTAATACATTGGCTTTAGATAAAAATGAAAGTAATTATTACACTTATACTAGTACTTCAGGTGAAGAATTTACAGATCCTGTTTCATGGAAGGCTGCCGGAGGAAGTGGCTTTGACGCATTTGATAAACAAGTAGCATTAGGCTTTCCTGCTATGTCTGAGATTAGCTCAGGAAACATTAAAGCTGGAGCTGATTATGAATTGACTTTTAAAAGCGCAATTACAAATGCAGATTCAATAATCATTGTTTTATCTGATGGTAATTCCTCTTACCAACAAATTGTGCCAAACAATAATACCAATGCTTACACAATTATGGGTACAGATTTATCTGATTTTGCTGCATCAGAAAATGGATTAATTTCAATTTCTGCTTATCAGTATAAATTGGAAGATGTTAATGGAAAGAAAATTGCTTTCGTTAATCAAGGAAACGTTACAAAAACTGTTTCTGTAGAATAAATTATTAAAAATAATATTTCTTAAAGCCGATTCATTAAAAATGAATCGGTTTTTTTTTATTCAAATAGGTGTAATTTTGGTCTGTAATTTCAACCAAAGAATAATTATACAAAAACATGAAACCAATTTTTTTTTTATTGTTTTAACCCTAATTTACTTAGGAGCTTTTACCATAATTTCTTGCGAAAAGGAAGGTGGAAATGAAACAAAAATTTCTTCAAATAATTCAAACCAAAGCCACAACAATGGTCAAAATTGTATGACATGCCATACTAGCGGCGGTTCAGGTGAAGGTTGGTTTACCGCAGCAGGTTCAGTTTATAATACTAATGGAACTATTGCCAATGGGGGGAAAGTATATTTATACACCGAACCTAATGGAGCTGGAGGTTTGGTTGAAACAATAGAAATTGATAAAAAAGGTAATTTTTACACTACCAAAGAAATAAGCTTTACCGCAGGTGTTTACCCAAAAGTAGAATCCTCTTCTGGAGATGTTAAATTTATGGGCACAAAATTAAACACAGGTTCTTGCAATAGTTGCCACGGAAGTTCTCAAATTAACATTGCGGTTTAACTCATTTCCAAAGGTTTATTATTTTATTTCTGCTGAGCTAAGTCACAAAAGTTTTTGTTAGACTGCATTTTTCAATTTCCTAGAACCATTAATACCTAATAATTTTATCGCCTTTATGGTGTTTTATTTCAAGAAAATAATAATATTTTCTTGTGTGATAAAAATCATATCTGTACCAAATTTCATGAGATAATTTCGAGTGATGAAAAAGATACTTTTTTACACTTTGTTTTTTGGGATGTTTTTATCAAGCAAAGCCCAGTTAAATTTTGGTATTTCTTTAGAAGAAACATCAATAAACAATCTTTATGGAGTTCAAAGTTTTGCATCAGGTCAATTAAATGGCGAATGGTTCATTTTTGGAGGACGAACTGATGGTTTACATCAAAGACAACCATTTGCAGCATTTGCAGCAAGCGATAACCATAGTAATATATTAAGAATAGACCCTAAAGCCGGTACATTTTCAACTGCAAGTATTAGTAATTTACCCACTACTTTAAAGGAACAAATGGAATCTACCAACATGAACTTTCATCAAGTAGGCGATAATGTCTATTTAATTGGAGGTTTTGGTTACAGCGCAACCGCAGGAGGTCATGTTACTTATGACTTACTTACTGTTATTAACCTGCCAACTTTAGCCAACTTAATGGATAACAACCAAGATATTTCAAGTGCTTTTTCATATATGCAAGACTCAAAAATGACAGTTACTGGAGGCTATTTACATCATATAAATGACACATTTTATTTAGTGGGTGGTCAAGAATTTCAAGGTTCTTATAACCCAATGGGCCCCACACATGGACCAGGTTTCTTTCAACAATACACTGAAGAAATTAGAAAATTTCAAGTTATAAATCCAACCACAAACCCTACCCTATCTAATTACCACGCAATAATAGACACAGATTACCTTCACCGAAGAGATTACAATGTTGGAGCTCAAATTTTTCCAGATGGAACCAGAGGATTTACTGCTTTTTCAGGCGTGTTTCAAAAAACAGTTGATCTTCCTTGGGAAGATGGTGTAGATATTACTGAAAATGGTTACAAGCATAGAGCAGATTTTTCGCAAAAATTATCAAATTACCATTCTGCTAAACTGCCAATTTACGACTCAACAAATACTGATATGCACACCCTATTTTTTGGAGGAATTGCACAATACTTTTTCCAAAACGGAAACTTAACATCAGACCCAAATGTGCCTTTTGTAAAAACTATTTCTGTTATTACTAGAGATAAAAACAATGATTTTACAGAGCAAGCCTTAAGTATAGAAATGCCAGGATACTTGGGGGCAAGTGCTGAGTTTTTCCCTCTTGAAGAAAATCATTTTGACCAACAAGATATTTTACATCTTGATAAATTACCTGATACTAAAACTCTTGTAGGCTATATTTTTGGAGGTATTGAAAGTACAGGCCCTAATATATTCTTTTCAAATACAGGAACACAAAGTGGGGCAACAAACAAAATTTTCAAAGTTTATTTAGATAAAAGCCTAAGTACATCAGTAAAATCTGTTCCGAAAGAAAATTCCTTAAAAATTATTGCAGGCTTAGATATTGAAAAACAAGTATTAAAGGTTTTTGCACAAGGATTTGATGAAACCAAATTGAACCTCGAAATTTTTAACATGAAAGGCAATTTAGTTTACCAAACAAAAGCAAGGTTTAATAATGACAACTCTGTTGAAGTAAAATTAGAAGAAATAGATTGTAAAATGGGTGTAATTAGAGTAAGTTCAGAAGAGCAATCTTCATCAACAAAGATGATGTTTAGGTAGCTCTAAATTCTCTCGAATAGTATCTTTGGTTTTGTGAAAAACCTAGACTTTTTTATCAATCATCCATTTTTCAAATACGTTGTTGTTTGTATTTTAATTGTTTTTGGTGCAATTATTACCTCAACCATTTTACGAAAAAGCCTTAGTCTTTTTATCAAAAGAAACTCAGGCTCCTTAAAAACAGATCCCACCAAATACAATTTCTTAAAGAATGCTTTAAGCTTCATTATTTACACAGGAGCAGTAATAGGTATTTTCTATACGATTCCATCATTAAGATCTCTTGGAACTACACTTTTTGCGAGTGCAGGTATTTTTGCTGCAATTTTAGGTTTTGCCTCTCAAGCTGCCTTTTCAAACATTATTAGTGGAATTTTTATTGTTATTTTTAAACCTTTTAGGGTTGACGATATTATTGAAGTTTCTGGTTTTGTTGGAGAAGTTGAAGATATTACACTTCGACACACTGTTATTAGAGATTTTGAAAACAGAAGAATCATCATACCAAACTCTAACATAAGCTCTGAAAATATTAAAAATAGCAGCATTACCGATTCTAGAATAAATAAAAGAATTGTTTTTGGAATTTCTTATGATTCAGATATACAATTGGCCACCAAAATTATTAGAGAGGAAGCAGAAAAACACCCAAATTGTTTAGAGTGGAGAAGTAAAAAAGATATTGAAAATGGTGAGCCTAAAGTTTTTATTAGGTTAATTAATTTTGGAGATTCATCGGTAAATTTAAGGGCAAATGTTTGGGCTGCAGGTCCAATTCAAGCATTTGAAATGGAGTGTGCTTTAAATTTATCTGTAAAGAAAAGGTTTGATGCTGAAGGAATAGAAATTCCGTTTCCACATAGAACATTAGTTTATAAAAATAAACCAGCCAAATGATAGCCGAAACCACCAAAAAGAAAAAAAAGAAAAAAAAATATGCTAAACTAAAGGGGTTGCCTCCAGGTTCATTAGTTCATATTGGTAATAATGTGGTTGATGTTGTTGAAATAGAATTAATTGAATACGACTTAAACCATCATGTTGAAGAGCAGTTAGAAACCATTTCGCATACAATTCCATGTAAAGACAATCCATATGTTAGTTGGATAAATATTAATGGAATTTCTGATACAAAACTGATTGGGGAAATTGGTAAAATTTTCAATTTACACCCTTTGTTACTTGAGGATATTTTAAATACAGAACATAGGCCCAAAACAGAAGAGTTTGAAAGCTATATTTTTTGCACTTTAAAAATGCTTTCTAAAAAAGATGGTACTGAAGAAATAGAGGCTGAGCAAATAAGTATGATTTTGGGTACTGGTTACGTTCTTTCTTTTCAAGAGAAAAAAGGCGATGTATTTGACCCGGTTAGAAAAAGAATTGAGGCAGGAAAAGGCCTTGCAAGAGGCAGAAAAGCAGATTACCTAGTTTATATGCTTATTGATACTGTTGTTGATAATTATTATGAAATTTTAGAAGATATTTCCGAAAAAATTGAAACTCTAGAAGAAAAAATTTTCGAACAAGCACAAGAAGGTCAATTATCTGAAGTACAAAGCATTAAGAAAACAATTACCAACCTACGAAAAACTATAAATCCTTTAAAAGAATTAGTTTCGGGATTAATAAAATCTCCTAATGAACTTATAAGCAGTCATACCAAAGATTATTTTAGGGATGTGCAAGACCATCTTATTCAATTGGTTGATAATTTGGAAACTTATCGTGAGTGGAACGCTGAATTGAAAGACATCTACCTTTCATCTTTAAGTAATAAGATGAACCAGATTATGAAAGTGCTTACCATAATCTCAACAATTTTTATTCCTCTTACTTTTATTGCAGGGGTTTATGGCATGAACTTCCAACATATGCCTGAACTTACTTACCAATACTCCTATCCTATTATTTGGGGGCTTATGGTTTTCATATTTTTAATAATGGTTTATTATTTTAAAAATAAAAAATGGTTCTAATTTGAAAAATATAAATTTTATCATAGTTATTGCTTTGGTTTTATCTTCATGCATGAATGTTGAACCTCCAATTCAAAAAAAGCAAGCTAAACTTACGTGGGCAAATGCTCCTGCAAAACCTCAAGTATTTTTAGAAAATTTTATTTCCACGGGGTTGTTTGAACGAGATTTTACTATTTCTTCAGATGGCAATACAGTTTTTTATACCATACAATTTCCGAAAACAAATTATTCAGTAATTGCCTATGCTAAAAAAAATGCTGACGGCTTATTCGAAGCTCCTGAAATTACTCCTTTTTCAGGGAATTATGCAGATTTAGAACCCTTTATGCACCCTAATGGAAGGGAGTTATTTTTCTCATCAAACAGGCCCAAAAACCCTGATGGTAAATTACCTGAGGATGACTTTGACATTTGGAAAGTAGTATTTGAAGATGGTGGTTTTGGGAAACCTGAGAGGTTACCTGAAAACATAAATTCTTATACGGATGATTTTTATCCTGCTGTAACAGAAAATGGAAATTTATACTTTACCTCAACCAGAGATAATGCGATAGGAAAAGAAGATATTTTTTTGGCTTCAAAAACTGGCTCGGGTTATTTAGACCCAATTCCATTAACAGATGCCATAAATTCAAATGTTTACGATTTTAACGCTTACGTTTCCCCAAAAGAAGATTTAATCATATTCTCATCCTATGGCAGAGCCAAGGGGCCTGGAAAAGGAGACCTTTATTACAGTACAAAAACCGATAGTGGTTCTTGGAAAAACGCCAAATTATTACCTTCTCCCTTCAACAGCAAATACTTAGATTTTTGCCCGTATTATGATGCCGAAAATCAAGTTTTGATTTTTTCATCAGAAAGAAATCAATTTGCAGGAAAACAAAATATTACGTCCTTAGATTCATTAAACCAAGCATTTTTATTGCCGCAGAATGGCATGAGCGATTTGTATTGGGTAAAATGGAAACCATAATTTCAAAAATTGAAAAATCTTAAACTTAAAAAAGGCAAAGAGAAATCTCTTGAACGATTTCATCCTTGGATATTTTCTGGCGCATTAGATGGCACAGTAAAAAACGTTGCTGAAGGA
>Ga0222664_1001012_pt1 | contig 11822 bp, 8 predicted proteins | sample AntAcemetagen604_FD_181147 | JGI IMG/M metagenome (GOLD analysis project Ga0222664, IMG submission 181147) | Saline water microbial communities from Ace Lake, Antarctica - #604 | ecosystem: Environmental > Aquatic > Non-marine Saline and Alkaline > Saline | place: Antarctica: Ace Lake | collected...
GACGGAAGTATGTTGCTTTAGCAACAACTGAGTCAGGGTCGTGAGCGATAGTAAAATAATGAGCCTGCGAATATATTTTACATCGACTCCTGACCGCAAAATAAGAAGAATAAAACGGAGTTTTAGATGATATATTTTCGAGGCTCTAAGGGAATCGAAAAGCTTTTGCGGCACGATTGAAAGCAAAGCGCATCAATCTGTCCAAAAGGTATACTGATTGTGTAACAATCGATTCCTCGTGGGCCCGCTCGAGTAAAATAAAAACTCTTTGACATTAGTCAAAGAGTTTTTATTTTAGAAAGCAAACAGTTTTGCTTTCGTGCTCGAGCGGGAGACGGAGACATGTTTTTCATTCATTTCCTAGAATGAAAAACAGTCGAGTCAGGGTCGTGAGCACTTTGTAGATTTCGCACGTAGTGCAGAAATATACTTAGTGACTCCTGACCGCTTTTAGAAAATACCCAGCTTTTGCTGGATATTTTCTTTTGCCCCAAGTTACGTTTCAGAACTTGTTAGCATAAGATGCTGGCATTTTGCTGGCAAATATGTATAATGAAAGCATCACGACGAAAAGGGGCCCGAACGGAGAAATACCTAAGGCCCCCTTTTCTTTTGTCTATTTTTTACCTATTTTCTTTCGAGTGTCCTCGTGAGACAGGTCAGCAAAGTACTTGCGAGTGATCGCTTTGTACAAAGACGATGCATACCTCTGTTTTGGAAACAATATCTTTTCAAACCTCCCTTCTTCAATCAAGAAGTCCACCATCATACGATAGTCACCATCACCAGAAATAAGAACAAACTTATCGAAGTCTTCTTGCTTATACAACCGCTTCATGAGTGAAAAAACGATATCTGTGTCCACGTTCCCTTTCTTAGTACTCTTCATTGAGTCGTTGTGCTTACGGAAAACAAGAATAAAGCCAGCAGCTTGGATAGCTTCGTATAATCTCTGGTACGGTTCTTCATCTTGTACATACCCTAGATAGTAATATGCTTTTGTAACTCCATATTTCTCTTTGATAAATACTCGAAATTTCTGCAAGTCAATCTGCCACACAGGTTCACGCTTAGTCGTACCAAGGTGTAGATTTTGTCCATCTATGTATGCAATATTATTTAGAGTATCTTTCATACACTCTATGATACCAAACTTTCTAACGAAGCGATGTTCATTTTGATATACCCCTCTCCTTATACAGTTCTGAAAACCAAGTTTCTTGCCCGCAAAATAAGAAGAATAAAACGGAGTTTTAGATGATATATTTTCGAGGCTCTAAGGGAATCGAAAAGCTTTTGCGTCACGATTGAAAGCAAAGCGCATCAATCTGTCCAAAAGGTATACTGATTGTGTAACAATCGATTCCTCGCCTGACGTCGAGCACAAAATGGTGGCTGACCCCATTCCTCTGCCATAAATACTGATCAACTTTTGGGGTAGGTCTTATAATCATTTTCTCTTGAATAGCACCTTCACTTTCAAGTTTTGACAGCAATTCAGAAAAGTTGCTACGCAGAATAAGGGTACGGATAGCATTACATATCCTGTAGTTCTTTTTATCAAGATGGACCATATATAGCCCTCTACTCAAATCATCAAGTTCAATTTTCATATTCATTTCATCAAATAGCAGAGAGCTGTTTGGTAGGACTTATTGTAAGGATATTCTGTCTTACCACACGTAAATAATCACCTCAATCGCACACCTTCTTTTTCAAGAAACTCCCGTGGCGTTAAATAGTTGAGACGTTTGCGGGGGCGGTTATTTAGCTTGGTAACCGCTCGCTGCACGTCATTATTGCTAATACTAGCAAAGGCGGAGCCTTTGGGAAAATACTGCCGCAGCAGTCCATTGCAGTTTTCGTTAGCACCACGTTGGTGTGGTGCACCTGGGTCAGCGAAATACACTTTTGTTTTGCAGTCACGCTCAATCAGCTGATGCAACGCAAACTCAGTCCCGTTATCAAACGTGATTGAGTTGCACGGCACACCTTTAAACTGCTGTTTGGCTTGCTGATGGATTGCATCAGCCCCACCAGGAGTCTTCGCAGCAATCAAATACCCACTCATTTTATCAACGTACGTCACGATACGGAGCTTTCGTTCACTCCCAAGCACGGTATCACCCTCCCAATGACCAACGGTTTTGATGATCGGCCGGTCATGAATCGAGCGTTTATTGGCTTGATAGCGACTTGGTATCCGTTTGGTGCCATACTTTCTTCGGCGTTTGCCACCACGTCTGAGGTATTGTTTGAGGTGTGGATGTCTTTCCAAGTATCGATAGATCGAACTCACCGACGACACCTCGCACCGCTCCACAATCTGGTCTGGTGACCAGTCTTGCTGGAGGTTGTTGATGATAGTTTCTATTAACTCTGGATTGGTATCTATCGTTCGATACTGCACACGAGCCTCTGCTCGTCTTTGCTTCGCAGATAGCTGCGCCTGATGCACTTTGTATATTCCACTACTGTTGCGTCTCACTTCGCGACTAATGGTGCTGGGATGGACTCCCAGTATTCGCGCTATCGCGCTGTATGAATAGCTGCTTCGCAGCAACGCTGCTATACAAGCCCGGTCTGATTGTTTAAGATGATGATGCATATCCCCGTGTTTTTGAATTGGTTTCTAACAAAACTATTCTGGCACGGGGTTGTGCGTTTGGGGTGATTATCTAAGACAATACATTGACATTTACTCTTTTATGTGGTAATATAGTAAATGGAACAAGTACCTTGTAAAATACCATCAGAACACCGTAAAAATCGGCAAAGTGCTTACTTTTACGGTGTTCTGATGGTCAGATCACCCGTAATATAGTGAAGGAGAGTAGCTATGAAACGTCGGTTCGATGGCTTCGTTGTTGGAAAGCAAACAGTACAACAACAAAAGGGCTGGAAAATCGGAAGAAGGACTCGTGGAGGTAAGGTGAACTACTTTGCTCCTGAAGCAGAAATAGCTGAAGGATTTGAAGTGTTTGCTGGAGCCGAAGTGACCTTCTCCACTGAAACACGTGATGGGCGTTCTTGTGCCCTGAACGTACAACCGAAAACTGCAACTATGGAGGATTCCATGCAGAAAATGAAACTGGGTCTTGTCACCGTCCTTATTTTGGTGACTATCGCGTTGGTGGGTATTATCAAGCCCTACCACAATGAACCGATCCGTAGCTGGATCATCGAGTTTCGTGCTGAGCGCATACTCGACTCAATCCGACAGCTGACCGCTGACCAAATCGTCTCTGACGAAATGGTGCGGGAAGCAGTTCGGAACGGATCGCATCTTCGGTCGGCATCATGGGCAGCTCGTGAAGCTGTCTTCATGGAGAACCAATGTCAGATTTTCTCATTCGGCTTTGAACGGTCGGTCGAGGAGATGTGTCTCCCCGCAGGCATGGCTCTCTACTACGAAGGTTCGTCGAGTGCTGAATGGGTCGAGGAGAACAAAGGTATCCCTGCGTTCATCACGACCGATTTCATGCCTCAATCTCGTGCGGCGATCTACCAGACCGCTCGCAACCACCTGATGACTCCCACCAACATACACGCCATCTATCAGGCAAAGCGGAACATCATCATCGACGAATATCGCCAACTGTCTGACGAAGACAAACTGGCGTTTCTCGAAATGCTCAATACAGCAATCGCTTCATTCGAGCAGTTCCGCGATGACGAGTCGGCACGAGTCAAGTACACACACAGCATTCGTTTGGAAAACGAATGGCGCGAGTACGAAGGCGACTGCTGCGAAGTGTTCTCGGCATGGCAAGATGCAGAACGCGATTTGTCAGAGCATGTCACTCACCTCCGTTTCTACCAGTTCGCTGGTCGGCGACATGCCGAAGGCGGAGACGAGTTGGTCTCGGCGTACATCGAGATTATGAGCAATCTCGCTTCGCAATTGAACGGGTGATCTAGGTTCAGCGAAAGCTGATGGTTTGGGCTTGGCGGCACGTTCGCCAAGCCCTTTTTTTATACAACCAACTTTTGTAATACCTGAATACTGCTTCTAATATACTCCCTCTCCTTATAAAGTTCTGAAAGCCACGTTTCTTGCCCGCAAAAGTGGGAGGAATGAAACGGAGTTTTAGAGGACATACTTTCGAGGCTCTAAGGGAATCGAAAAGCTTTTGCGTCACGATTGAAAGCAAAGCGCATCAATCTGTCCAAAAGGTATACTGATTGTGTAACAATCGATTCCTCGTGGGCCCGCTCGAGTAAAATAAAACACTTAGACTTTTGTCTAAGTGTTTTATTTTAGAAAGCAAATAGTTTTGCTTTCGTACTCGAGCGGGAGACGGAAGTATGTTGCTTTAGCAACAACTGAGTCAGGGTCGTGAGCGATAGTAAAATAATGAGCCTGCGAATATATTTTACATCGACTCCTGACCGCAAAATAAGAAGAATAAAACGGAGTTTTAGAGGACATACTTTCGAGGCTCTAAGGGAATCGAAAAGCTTTTGCGTCACAATTGAAAGCAAGCAGAAATATACTTAGTGACTCCTGACCGCTTTTAGAAAATACCCAGCTTTTGCTGGATATTTTCTTTTGCCCCAAGTTACGTTTCAGAACTTGTTAGCATAAGATGCTGGCATTTTGCTGGCAAATATGTATAATGAAAGCATCACGACGAAAAGGGGCCCGAACGGAGAAATACCTAAGGCCCCCTTTTCATTTCCCTATCTTCTACTTCTAGGAATTCACACGAGTGAAATGTAGAACCTGGACATTTGTTCAGGTTCTACATTTTTGAAACTTTTAGTGTGCATGTGGTGAATACAGGTCATTGATTGCAGCGACCAGGCACTGGTGTGAAGTGGCAAAGACTGGAAAGTTAAGAACCCAGCTATGATATACAGCTGCTTCTGAACCACCTAAGTCAAAACTAGCCACCCGAGTAAAGCTGTCAAATTTAGTAAAATTAACGTCTACATTTTTGAGCACAGTGTCGGCAATGTTTGGGTATAAGGTTGTACCCAGATCATAAAGAATCGAAGGTTCAAAAGCGGCAACCGCGTTTCTTGCATCGTCAAGCTCTCCTTGAACATTAGGTTGAGCAGTTAGGATGACAGCTCTAGCTGAGGTCTCACCTGCCAGACTGCATTCTTCAACCCAAAATACATCTAAAAACAACTCACTGACTAGATTATTAAACTCTTCACTAGGATTACCGACAACAAGATCGCTTATCAGACTAGGTGACGATACAGTTGTCATAGTGATGCCAGGTTCTGTGCGAGAAAAGTTTCTGGTTGTAACTATCGGCCGATCTTCAATAGGTACAAAGTCCTGATCCTGGGTACCACCTGGAAAGACTGTTGGTGCAACTTGTGTTGACGGTTCACTGATACCAGGCTCCATAACCCACGATATAAAAATCGCAGCAATAGCTATAAGTAGAACGCCACCTAGAGTTGCCATTATTTTCATGTTCATATTGTTTAATTACACAGTTAACTTATAAATCAATCCATCCACCTTCGTTTCTAGCTGCGGAAAAGTGCATTGCATCGCAAGCTGATCGCCAGTTACCTCCCCAACCAAAACCTCGATTAATAAATAGGTTATGGAAACCGCTGCTCGTCATGTCTGTTGGACATCCTCGAGAAGGTTTGGGTTTAACATAAGCATTTTCACGAGGATTAATGTCGACCGCAAGTGCGTACGCGTGCACCGAGTATCCAGACCCACCGGTGATTCGACGGCAATTATATGCACCTACGGAATATACTCGGTAGAAAGAATTACCTCCTCGGCGCACCCAGTCAGCATTAACCTGTCCCAACCTTGAGACGATGCTTTTCGCTACCGCAGTATTGAAACCAAACAAGTTAATCGAGGTCATATCGCTTTCGTTACAAGCACTGGTAGGACTAGCCGCAAAACAAGCGACTCGGAAAGACTCAGGATTAGCGGTGATAATCTCTGCTGTACTGCCAGGTGTAGCTTCACATGCTGCTACTTGAGAACGGCACTGTGTGCGATTGCCTCCTGGCCCAACATCACATGGCGTATCTCGGGTTGATGGATCAATGATACCAACGGAAGTTTCGCACACTACCTGCAGACTATTACGGCCAACTTCTTCCACAGTAGCCTTACCTGCACAAGCGGCAATTTGCGCAGCACACTGCGTGCGATTGCCTCCTGGCCCTTGACTGCAGGCAGTTGGTGCTGACGTTACGGTACTGGCTGCATCAGGTACAAAAATATCTACCTGCTCAAACGTCCCCAAGTTTCCAGGCTTAGTTGTTGCCTCCGACTGCGACCCACACTCGATACTTGACCACGGACCAAATCCTTGAATTTCTCCACTACCCCCAACCAATGCTCGCATCAGTGTGTCTACAACGATCCAGGCTGATAAGACAATCAGCAGGCCAATAAACGCATTGGTGAATTTGGACTTGGCATCAGTAACGGCCGCCGGGTTACCCTGAGCTGTGACCAAACCAAACCCAGCCACAACTACCAAAACTGCAAATAACACCAAGATAACGCCGATCAGCCAGTCGATCAGGGTATTAGCCAGGACAGCGATATGACACGCTGAACAGGTGGTACCTTCGCATACACCAGCCATAATGCCTTGGGCAAAGGTGGTGTCGGGGAAGAGTATGATGAGAGTGGCTAGGGTGAGGAGGGTTGTTTTCATATGATTATTATAACCCACCAGCCACCCCTGCTACTTTTTGAACGTAGTTTCTAGTTTCAATATAGCCAGTATTTGGTGTGCAGTCTGTTCTGCCTGTGTTGTGGCAGCCCGGACTGTCCCACACACACTGATACCGTGCAAGACCTGGACAATCAGAACTAGGAGACAACGCACCAGGGCCGCCATTGTAGGCAGCAAATACTTGTGTTTCATTACCATTGAACCGTTCATACAAATCACCATATATTTGTACCCCTAATGCAATGTTGTAAGCAGGATCAAGCAATTTGCGACTAACCTCCTCAGAACTGAGTCCACGCAAAGCTGGATCATACTGAGCGGCTGTCCCTGGCATAATTTGCATACACCCCAGAGCCCCAACCGGACTCACCAGAGTGCGACAGCCTCCTGACTCTACGCGCATTAAAGCCTGCATGTTGCGCACTTGGCGAGCATTTAATCCGGCTTGAGCGGCTGCGGTGGCGATTGCCTGATCAGCCTCTGGTGCTGAAATATTAGCAACCCCTGCCAGGATTGTCGGATCAATACTTCCCCCGGTGTTAAATGCTGTTCCTCTGGAAGTATCAACAGTTGGAAAGTCTATAAATAATCTGACTTGTTCGAACGTCCCCAGATTTCCCTCTTTCGTAGTCGCCGTTGGCTGGTTTATACACGCTATAGTATTCCATGGCCCAGCCGCCACTTCACCGTCCCCCAGTAGGGTTTTTAACAACAAGTCGATCAGTAGCCACGCTGTCAATACAATCACAAATCCTATCGCCACGTTCACGATCATGCTCTTGGCGTCTTTCAACACACTTGGGTTACCCTGAGCAGTCACGATTCGTAACCCAGCAATGACAAACATCACCGCTGCGACCACACTGAGCAAGCCGACCAACCACGCCGTTACTTCATTTATCAGCTGGACTGAGTGACACATCTGACACGCCTCTTGACCATCGCCACCACACGGTACCAGCCCCTGCGCATAGGCAAGCAATGGGATTTGGAGCACAAGCGCCACACCAGAAAAAAAGAGACTCCTAGGATTCATGTACCTCAATCCTAGCACAATAGCACTTGGTAAATAGATTAAGCTGTGGTATTTTGGTGTCACTCAATTACGAGTGACGCGTCGGTACCGAAGCGGTCAAACGGGGCAGACTGTAAATCTGCTGGCTCAGCCTTCACAAGTTCGAATCTTGTCCGGCGCACATCAAAATAAAGAGTCAGACTTTACGTCTGGCTCTTTATTTTGACTTGCTTCAGGCGATTCGAAGCAAGGTACTCGGGAGCAAAGCGGACAGGTGAATCTTGTCCGGCGCACTAAAACACAACACCAAAGCAAATGCTTTGGTGTTGTTGTATTTAGTAGTGCCGGACAAGATTCGAAAAGAGCTTCTGACAAAGTCAGAATGAATGACTATTCATTCTGCACAGAAGCGGCGGGTGAGAAAGTCTGGGAGACTTTTGCAAGAGGTTGCAGCTCTCTAGAGCAAAACCTGTACAGAATTCGTAGAATTCGCGTAACACGACAAAATCAAAGTCCTTTGGACTTTGATTTTGTCGATGTGAAGGTGACCGAATCTTGTCCGGCGCACACATGAAATCGTTCCTATTGATATGGACTTTTTCTTTGGAGCGGGATATAAGTTCGAACTAAAATAAAAAGACCGCTTCCATCGTGAGAAAGAAGCGGACTTTTTCTCTTGCCGATGAAAGCGGTTACATCATACTGACAACACCTGTATTTTTGTCAGCAAGCAGGTCATTTGGTTCAAAGATGAACAGCCACAGGTTTTTGGCCATTACAGCCGATTGATGCAGTTCAATGTACTCTTCACGTCTGGCAGGGCGGAACGCATGACCCCAAGTTTCTTTGGCGACGTTCCATTCACCGTTGAATGATTTACCGATGTATTCAGTAAAATAACCGACCATCAGTTCCCTGGCTCTTTCCATACGTCGATTTAGTTTCGTAATCTGCCATCTGGCGTACCAGTTGGTAAACACGTTGCTTCTCGGTGCATTGAAATGAATTTCACGTTCAGCTACAAGTTCCTTCACTTGTTGCGCCCAACGAGTCACTCGACCGTCCATATCGTAAATACGAACGACCGTTTTGATACCAGAGCCAGTGTCGTCACCAGCCGTGACTAACGGCAAGTTAGCGACTGTTCGTTTATAACATTCGGACATAACATCTTCAAGCGAACCTGCACTGTTGCCACCAACATGAAAAAACTCATATTGAAGGACGTTATATTGTTTTGTCATTTTTCTCTCCCATGAGCAATTGGTTGAATCCGATAGAACACTACCAATATGGCTTACATTATGCAAACGTTTCTTCTTTATTCAATAAAAAACTCGGCAAGAAACAGTACTCACCTTCTATAATTCAGCTTCCGGGGTTGATTCTTCTTCTGTCACTTCTACTTCTACTTCTGGCTCTGGCTCTTCTGGCTCTTCAACATCCTCTTGGTCAGTATCTGACTCGTCGGTATGGACAGGCTCTGTATCATCAGACTCTTCACTGTCTTCTTCGGTACCATCCTCAGACTCTGAGACACCCTCATCGTCAGTAGCCGGGTCTGCTTCGCCACCATCGGAATCTGGTTCTAACTCCGTGTCAGCTGGATCAGATTCTGGTGCACCATCTGTCTCTTGCTCATCTTCCTCAAGCGGTTCATCTTCTACGTCCGGCTCATCTGTGTCTTCATTGCCCTGAGGCTCATCAATATCGTCAGAGTCGTTATCACCATCAGAGTCGCCTTCCAAAGCCTCGAAACGAGCCTTGAACGCTTCGTTTTCTGCCTTTAGTTCTTCCACTGTCTCTTCCAGCTGTTCTGTACGGGTAAAGTATTCTTGCACCCTACTCCACAACTCTTGGATAGACTCAATCACTACCCACTGCAGGTCACCGTACTTAACCGCCAGGTACCCGTTTGGTCGCTGCGTCACCAGCTCATCAAATCCTGCTTCTAGCACCTCTTGCGCGATCAGACCGTTGTACGCGTCCCCGACTGCTGCTTTGTACTCAAAGGAACGCACCTGCAGGTTGGAGAGTTTCTCCAGCGTACTGGCGTCTTCTTCGCTATACGTTAGGTCAGTGATGTTGGTCTTCAGGTTTCGGTCTGAGGCACAGGTACCCAGGTTACCTCCCTCGTAGTAGATACACTCCCAGTCAGAGCCAATAGCACCCAAGGTGAACGTATTGTCCGCGTTTGGACCAACGTTGCCAGCGACCTGTAACTTAAATGAACTGGGATTCGTCGTCCCGATACCGACATTCCCACTCCCATCAACATTAATCCGCCGGTTCCCCGCACCGTCAGCAATAATGATGTTGTTGGATAGAGTGGCTGCCAGGCCAGTGACGTTAGCACCCAAGATGGTGTTGTTGCTACCGGTGGTGATGCCGCGACCGGTGTTGTAGCCAAGGGCGAGGTTGTTGGAGCCGGTGGTGAGGTCGTAGAGAGAGGCGCGGCCAGTGGCGATATTGTTGCTACCGGTGGTGTTGGAATAGAGGGCAAGCACACCATTAGAAATGTTCTCATTCCCGGTAGTGTTGGAATAAAGAGCTTGATAGCCAATAGCAGAGTTGTTGACACCAGTGGTGTTAGTACGCAGAGCCTGGTATCCGTTTGCAGCATTGTTACCTCCAGTAGTGTTAAAGAGGAGAGCTTGGAATCCGCTAGCCGTGTTACGACTACCGACGGTGTTGAAGCGGAGGGCTTCATGACCGGTTGCAACGTTGCTGAAGCCCGTGGTGTTGAATTGTAGGGCGCTCTCTCCGATTCCAACGTTAAGGTTATCAGTCCCATCATCATTTGCCCCGGCGCTGGTACCTAAGAACACTGATTTCCCGGCCACCCGACCATCAGACAAGCTATTGATACCTAGCGCGGTACCGTTAAATAGCAGGTCGCCGGTGAGGTTGATGTTGCCTGCTACTGAGAGTCGTTCGGTCGGGGTGCTGGTGCCGATGCCGACGTTGCCTGAGCTTGTATCTATAAACATTGCTGTTCCTCCAGTTACTCCACCAAACTGCATATCTCTAGTTCCATCAGTTTGAATCTCTAGAACACCCCCTGATGCACCAATCTTTCCGACGAATGTGTCTCCTGCACCACCGACCTTGTAAGCACTTGTGTTCGGTACTACAACACTTCCTCGAACATCAAGTTTTTCCTCAGGAGCAGTCGTCCCGATACCGACGTTGCCTGTGTTTCCTTGCACAAACAGAGCATTTGATTCTCCAACTGCCTCAACTCGGAAATCAATATCAGCACCTGCTTCGTTAAAAATATTTGAAGTGGCAGTAGACCTAGCTACTTCAACACCGCCAGCGTATGTACGAACCCCCCCTGTACCTAAATTATCTTGGAAATAGAAGCCTTCTCCTGAATTGGCTGCACTGTTACCTATCCAGCCTCCATTAACATCTCCAGCAACAATAACTCCCTCAAATGCTGAATCAGAATCTTTAAAACGAGCCAAGGTTGCACCACTGCTGTCTGCTACATCAAGAGTGTACCCAGGAGTTGTCGTCCCGATACCGACGTTACCGGTACTAGTAATATTCAGTCTCTGGTTCCCTGCTCCATCAGCCAGGATAATGTTGTTGGACAGGCCGGCAGCTAGGCCGGTGACGTTAGCACCCAGGATGGTGTTGTTGCTACCGGTGGTGATGCCGCGACCGGTGTTGTAGCCAAGAAAAGTGTTGTCATCACCGGTGGTGAGGTCGTAACCAGCTTGGTAGCCTGTAGCGATGTTGCTATCACCGGTGGTGTTGAAGCGGAGGGCGTTTACACCGTTTGCGGTGTTGAAGTTGCCGGTGGTGTTTGAGAGGAGGGCGTTTACACCGATTCCGGTGTTGTATGCGCCGGTGGTGTTTGAGAGGAGGGCGCTTCTACCGTTTGCGGTGTTGTTGGAGCCGGTGGTGTTTGATTGGAGGGCGCTTCTACCGATTCCGGTGTTGAATGACCCCTGACTACCCGTACTTCCCGTCATCGTGAAGTTGCCCGCGTTTATACCAACAAACGTATTCTGCCCATCAGTTCCTGCTAGATTAAAGTTGTGGATGAACCGGTCAGCTCCTTTGAAGATTATTCCCGAGGTGGCACTGGTAGTTGTGAGGAGTGCCATGCTTCCTGC
>Ga0222664_1001019_pt1 | contig 11768 bp, 11 predicted proteins | sample AntAcemetagen604_FD_181147 | JGI IMG/M metagenome (GOLD analysis project Ga0222664, IMG submission 181147) | Saline water microbial communities from Ace Lake, Antarctica - #604 | ecosystem: Environmental > Aquatic > Non-marine Saline and Alkaline > Saline | place: Antarctica: Ace Lake...
TTTTCCTAAAATTCTTTGTGATACAGTATTTTCTTTATCCACATAAGCTGTTAAATTATCAATTTCCATATCTACACAAGCAAATTGTATTAATTCGTTTGCTATTTCTTGTCCATAACCCTTGTGCCAATGCTCTTCCATAATCCTATAACCAATTTCATGTTCGCCAGCATCATTTTTAATGATAGCACAGGTACCAATAAATTTTGAGGATTCTTTTAATATAACAGCCCATACCCAAAAACTCTTATTTTTTGCTCTTGATAGGGTTAATAGCTTTTCAAAATCAGTTTCACCTTCTTCAAGTAAAATTCCTTTACCATTGGTGAATTTTTTAACTTTAGGGTGGTCAAGAAGCTTCTGAAAATTATCTAGATCGGTTTTTCTTAAACTTCTAACGTATAGCCTTTCTGTTTGAAACAATTCCTTCATAATTAGAAAATTTTCTTTTAGGACAGACCAAATTATAAAGTTAACTAACCTAAGATTTAGTATTTATGTTAATTGATACTCGATAATTGGGTTATCCATTCAATAATGAACTTTTTGTTAAAAACTTACCCTAAAAATTATGATATGGGATTTTTAGTTGACTCCCAAATCTTAGGTTTTCGGGCATCGTATTTAAATTAGAAATTTGGAGTCCTATCAATCTAATGGGTTTGGGCAAAGGAAACTCTTCCTCAATAATAGAATTTGCAATTTCTTGAATTTCGATTTGTTTACCAAAGAAAAATCCAACAGTGTTTGATCTGGTAATTTGTTCAAAATCTTCAAATTTTAACTTTACAGTTAATGTTTTTCCTTTAATAGATTTTGTTTTTAACCGTTGTTCTAATTCTATTGATAGCTGGTTAATAAGTTCAATAATTTTATGATTTGCAATAACGTTCTCATTGAGGGTTGTTTCACAACCAATTGATTTTCTTATTCTGTTCGGTTTTACCTCGCGTTGATCATTACCTCTAACAATATTGTATAAATGAACCCCAAGCTTTCCAAACTTTTTTTCAAGGTAAAATAATTCAAATTTTTTAATATCCTTTCCAAAAAAAACTCCTTCTTTTCTTAATTTTTCTGATGTTTTTTTTCCAATTCCATAAAACTTATCTATTTCTAATTGATCAATAAACTCATCGGCATCATTTGGGGTAATAACTGCAAAACCATTTGGTTTATTTAAATCACTTGCCACTTTGGCTAAAAATTTATTAAATGAAATTCCAGCTGAAGCTGTTAAGGAAGTTTTATCATAAATTTTAGCTCTTATTTCATTGGCGATAATTGTGGCCGATTTCATGTCAAACTTATTCTCTGTAACATCCAAATAGGCCTCATCTAAAGATAGGGGTTCAACTAAATCTGTATAGGTTTTGAATATTTCTATTATTTGGCTGGAAACCTTTTTATAAACATCAAATCTGTGTTTTACAAAAATTAATTGAGGGCAAATTTGCTTTGCCTTGTAGGAGGACATAGCAGACCTAACGCCATATTTTCTTGCCTCGTAACTTGCTGCAGCAACAACGCCTCTTTCACTTGAGCCACCTACAGCAATAGGTTTTCCTGCTAAATCAGGATTGTCTCTTTGTTCAACAGACGCAAAAAATGCATCCATATCAATGTGGATGATTTTTTTCAAAAGATGAATTTATGGGTTATTCGAAACAAAAATTATTTTGTTCCAAAGATAATATTGAGGGGAGTTCGGTTTTCGTTTTGGTAACCAACAACAAATGCATTTACACCAGCATTTGCTCTCAACTCATCTGCCTTTGCTCTGGCAGAATTATAAATTGAAAATTTACCAACTAAATATTTATACATTCCTTCATTTTCCTCCTCTATGATCTCTTCTGCTAAATTGAGTTTTTGGGCAATGTTTGCTCCAGGAAATTGTTTATTCGCAGCAAAAACCTGAACTCTGTAATAAACCCCTTCAATTTCTTGCGACAATAACTCATTTAAAGATTTTGAGTTTGACTTTACTTCAGTTGATTCGTTAAAATCAGGATTATCTTGAGTTTCACTTTTTACTGTATCTACTTCTTTTTTAGATTCTGCTATTACACTGTCTATAGCAATTGGTTTGATTGTTTCTTTTGGAGTTGTATCTAAAATAGCAGTTGAGTCTACTTTAAAACTTGCAACAGCTGTTAATGAAGAGTCAACAACAGGTTCAACCTTTTTTTCTTCAACTTTTGGTTGTGCAGGTTTTCCATACATTTCCCTTATTACACGTGCTTCTAAATCACCTAAATCTTCTAATTTTTGTGCTACCTCAGGATTCGATTGATTTGATGAAATTGATTCCTTTTCATTTTTGATGTCTTTTATCCAGTCACCATAAATAATAATTAAATCCTTTTCTACTTTGTTTTTGGGGTAGTTGTCCTTTAAAGATTTTATTTCAGATTCATAGTATTTATTATACACAGGCTCATAAGTTTGAGAAAAACCCATATAACAAATACTAATAAAAAAGAAAAGTAGGGAAGCCCTTAACATGGAGGGAATTACTTTTTAATTTTTGCTAATTTGGCAGTAACAGTGGTTTCTGTTTTGGTAAATACGATAAAAGAAGTAGTTGTTCTTTTAAACCTTGGGTATAAAACCATATCGTATTCTGTTCCGTTATTTTCATCAATAAGAGCTCTTAAGGCATATGCTTGATCAGATGAAACAATTTCGGCTCCTAAAACAGGCACTGCAAAAGCACTTGCAATTCCATTTTTACTAAAGTTTCCTGAATTTACACTCAACAACCTTTCAAAGTCGATTCCAATAATCCTTGTAACAGTTGCGCTTGCTGTTCTATTATCAGTAATATCCAAGTCAAAAGTTCTTAATTGGAGTTGAGAATCTGAATTGTACATTCCTACCTGAGAACTTTTACAAGAAGTAAAACTAACAGAAATTGCCAAAAAGGCTAAAAACACAAATTTTGAAACTATTTTATTCATTTTTCAGACGATTTCTTGCGAAAATAAGTCAATTAGTCATTAATTTTTAAAATTAGGTGTCAAAATTTCTACTAATGCAACTAATTTTAGTATTGGATTCAAAATTGATGTTCCTGAAATACAATTAATTAGAACAAAAATGAATTTAGAAAAATATACTATAAAATCGCAAGAGGCAATAAATTTAGCTCAAAATATTGCTCTTGGAAATGATCAACAAGCAATTGAAAATGGACATTTATTAAAAGCCATTTTAGAAGTTGATGAAAACGTAACACCGTTCCTATTAAAGAAACTGCAAGTTAACCTTGATATATTTAGCAAAGCCTTAAATAAAATTGTAGAAGGCTATCCAAAAATTTCTGGTGGTAATTTGTATATGTCTCAAAGTGCCGCCAAATCTTTAGCAAAGGCCGATAAATATGCTAATCAACTTAAGGATGATTTCATTTCAATTGAGCATTTATTGTTGGGTATTTTAGCTACAAATGATACAATATCAAATTTATTAAAGGATAATGGAATTGCCGAAAAAGCTTTGATTACGGCAATTGAAGACCTAAGAAAAGGAAATACTGTTAACAGTAAATCTGCCGAAGACAATTACAATGCATTAGATAAATATGGAATTAACCTTATAAAGCAAGCTCAAAAAGGAAAATTAGACCCAGTAATTGGGCGAGATGAGGAAATAAGAAGGGTTTTACAAATCTTATCAAGAAGAACTAAAAACAATCCTATTTTAATTGGAGAGCCCGGTGTTGGGAAAACTGCCATTGCAGAAGGTTTGGCGCATAGAATCGTGAATGGAGATATCCCAGATAATCTTAAAGATAAATTACTTTATTCTTTGGACATGGGTTCTTTAATAGCTGGTGCAAAATACAAAGGAGAATTTGAGGAAAGATTAAAAAGCGTTGTTAAAGAAGTAACCTCATCCGACGGACAAATTATACTATTTATTGATGAAATTCATACGTTAGTAGGAGCAGGTGGAGGTGAAGGAGCAATGGATGCGGCCAATATTTTAAAACCCGCTTTAGCAAGAGGTGAATTAAGAGCTATTGGCGCAACTACCTTAAAAGAATACCAAAAATATTTTGAAAAAGATAAGGCGCTTGAAAGAAGATTTCAAACGGTTTTGGTTGATGAACCTTCAACAATAGATGCTATTTCAATATTAAGAGGATTGAAAGAAAGGTACGAAACCCATCATAAAGTCAGAATAAAAGATGAAGCAATAATTTCATCGGTAGAATTGAGTCAGCGCTATATTACAGATAGGTTTTTGCCAGATAAAGCTATTGATTTAATAGATGAAGCTGCTGCCAAACTAAGAATTCAAATAAACTCAATGCCTGAAGAGCTAGATGAGGTTGAAAGAAAAATAAGGCAACTTGAAATTGAACGTGAGGCAATTAAGAGAGAAAACGATCAACAAAAGTTAAGTGAATTAAATAGAGAAATTGCCAATTTAACCGAGACCAAAGATGGATTAAAGGCGAAGTGGCAAGGTGAAAAAAATGTGGTAGATGGAATTCAAATTCAAAAAGAACGCATCGAAAAATTAAAGTTTGAAGCTGAGCAGGCCGAGCGTGATGGAGATTTTGGCAAGGTAGCTGAAATTAGATATGGGAAAATTTTGGATGCCAAAGCCAAACTAGAAAACTTTGAAAAGCAATTAGCTGAGCTACAGGAAAATGGTTCTCCCTTAATTAAAGAAGAAGTTGATAGTGAGGATATTGCAGAAGTTGTATCAAGATGGAGTGGAATTCCTCTTAAAAAAATGATGCAATCTGAAAGAGAAAAATTATTGCATTTAGAAGAGGAATTGCATAAAAGAGTTGTAGGTCAAGAAGATGCTATTGTTGCTGTTGCAGATGCGGTAAGAAGAAGCCGGGCAGGATTGCAAGATGAAACAAAACCAATTGGCTCTTTTGTTTTTTTGGGAACCACAGGAGTTGGGAAAACCGAATTGGCTAAAGCTCTTGCTGAGTATTTGTTTAATAACGAAAACAACATGACTCGCATAGATATGAGCGAATATCAAGAGAGGCATTCAGTTTCTAGATTGGTAGGTGCTCCTCCAGGATATGTTGGTTATGATGAGGGTGGACAGCTAACCGAAGCAGTTCGAAGAAAACCTTACAGCGTTATACTATTAGATGAAATTGAAAAAGCGCACCCTGATGTTTTTAATATTTTATTACAAGTTTTAGACGATGGAAGATTAACTGATAATAAGGGCAGGGTTGCTAATTTTAAAAACTCCATCATTATAATGACTTCTAATTTAGGTTCTGAAATTATTAGAAACAATTTTGAGGGAATGACGGAAAAAAATGAAGAAGCTATTGTTGAGAAAACCGAACTTGAAGTTTTGAGTTTGTTGCGCAAAACTTTAAAACCCGAATTTATCAATAGAATTGATGAATTAATAATGTTTAAGCCATTAAGCAAAAAGAATATTAAAGGAATTGTGAAAATTCAATTACAAATTTTGCAGAAATTGTTAGATAAAAGTGAAATTAAACTGTATCCAACCGATGAAGTAATTGACGAATTGGCAAAAACTGGTTTTGATCCACAATTTGGCGCTAGACCTGTAAAACGGTTAATTCAAAAGAAAATATTGAATGCTTTGTCTAAAGAAATTTTAGCGGGCAAGGTTGATAAAGGTTCTGATTTGATTTTAGATGTTTTTGAAGGGCAATATGTTTTTAGAAAGCCCATTAGCAAAGAAGAAGAAGCCAAGCTATTGGCTTAAAAAAAATCCCCTTTAGAAATGAAGGGGATTTTTTTATTTTTATGAATTTGTGTTCTTTCTTTTTTTGTTTTTAAATTTAATTATTGCTTATCAAACTCTCAGGATAATATTTTCCTTTTAACCAATTAGCCAACTTTACCAAAAGTATTAAGGCTGGCACTTCAACCAATGGACCAATTACGCCTGCAAAGGCTTGCCCTGAATTTAATCCAAAAACGGCAATAGCAACTGCAATGGCCAATTCAAAATTATTACCCGCAGCCGTAAATGAAATAGAAGCGTTTTTTTGATAATCTACTCCTAACCATCTACTTACAAAGAAGCTAATTAAAAACATTGTCAAAAAATAAATTAGTAAAGGCACTGCAATAATGATCACATCAAAAGGAATTTGAAGAATTAATTCTCCTTTTAGAGAGAACATTATTAAAATCGTAACAAGTAGGGCAATTAATGTAATTGGAGAAATAGTGGGTATAAATTTTTGATTGTACCAGACTTCACCTTTTAATTTCACCAAAAATAAACGGCTAAAAAATCCCAATAAAAATGGAATACCTAAATAAATGAAAACGCTTTTTGATATTTCTGTTATTGAAATGTTTACCAAAACGCCTTCAAACCCTAAAAAAGGAGGGAGGTAAGTGATAAAAAACCAAGCAAAAAAGCTGTAGGTAAAAACTTGAAATATACTATTAAGTGCAACCAATCCCGCGCCATACTCTTTACTTCCTCCAGCTAAATCATTCCAAACCAAAACCATAGCTATGCATCTGGCCAATCCTATTAAAATTAAGCCAACCATATATTCAGGGTAATCGTGTAAAAACAAAACTGCTAGTGCAAACATTAAAATAGGACCTAAAATCCAATTTAAAAGGATAGAAACAAAAACCAGTTTTACATCTAAAAACACTTTTGGCAAAAGCTTGTAATTTACTTTAGCCAATGGTGGATACATCATTAAAATTAGACCTACTGCAATTGGAATATTGGTTGTGCCAGAAGAAAATGAATTGATAAGTTGAGGAAGTCCTTTGAATACAGAACCAAATAAAATGCCCAAAAAGATTGCTATAAATATCCAAAGAGTTAAATACCTATCTAAAAAACTTAACCTTTTCATTATTATTCAGGTTTGAAAACCCAATACATTTCGTTTGCAATTTGATTGGTGCGCTCTAAATATTTTTCATTTTGTTGAGGCGTGTTATCAAATAACTTCGGGTCTTGATAGTTTAAGGCAAACCGAGTTTCTGCTCCATTAATAAAAGGACAATTTTCATCAGCATCCGAACAAGTCATTACAGCTACAAATCTGCTTTGAGGGTTAAACAGGGCATCAAACTTTTTTGAAAAGCCAATTACAGGGTGCACATTATCTTTAAATTTTATGCTGTAAACTGGATTTTCGTTTGAAGAAAGTTTTTCAATTCTAAAACCTGTAAATTTTAATGAATCAATTATATTTTGATTTAAGGCTGTTGCTTCTGTACCACCCGAATAACAATAAACATCTTTTAGTTTAAAATAAATTGCTATTGTTTGTGCCCAAACTTGTGCCAAGTGGCTTCTACGAGAGTTATGAGTACAAATAAAATTTAACCTGAGATGTTTTTTTTCTTTAAGCTTTTGCTGAACAAATTCCCTAAATGGAGTTAAAACCTTTTGTCTTTCTATTGAAATTGGTTTTGACCCAATTTCTAATAAATATTCCTGAATTTCTGTGTACATAATAACTTAACAACAACCTGAATTTGGTTCGCAGGCTCCAATAGGCTCGGTAGATAAATCTTTAAGTTTTAATTTAGGTTTAGGAGATTTTTCACCATTTTTTTCAGCATAAACTGAAATGCTGAAAATTCCTATATTTTCTGCTTTAAAGCTTTCAATTTCTTGTGCAGATAAATATTTTTCTAAAATATCATCTGGTAAAATAATTCGCTTTTCTTTTTGAATTGTGATGTTATTAAAACCAGTTTCTTTAATGTGATTCAAATAATCTTCTTTTTGGATTGCTCCGGCTACACAACCAGCGTACATTTCTGCATCTTGTTTTAAAGCTTCGGGTAATTCGCCTACCAAAACAATATCTGAAATACTAAAATGACCACCCGGTTTTAGAACTCGGTAAATATCTTTAATTACATTTTCTTTACTCGGCACAAGGTTTAAAACACAATTACTTACAATTACATCGGCAACATTATCATTTACAGGCATATTTTCAATATCGCCCTCTCTAAATTCAACATTGTTATAACCAAGTTTTTCAGCATTTTGTCTTGCTTTATTAACCATGGTAGGAGTAAAGTCAATTCCAATAATTTTTCCTTCAGCACCAGCTTCATGCCTGGCAACAAAGCAATCGTTTCCTGCACCAGAACCTAAATCAATAACTGTATTGCCCTTTTTTATTTGGGCAAAAGCTGTAGGTAATCCACAACCTAAACCTAAGTCGGCATCGGCAACATAACCTTCAACTTCATTATAATCGTCCATCATAATGTTGTAAATTTTATTACTTGTAGTTGTAGCTCCGCAGCATGAGGATGCATTCTGGTTTTTATCTTGTAATGCAATTTTGCCGTACTTTTCTTTAACTATTTCTTTTAATTCACTATTAGTTTTCATAATTATTTGTGTTTAACAACAATTTAATTTTTGTGGGTTGAATTGGTTAAAAAATGTATTGAATTCGTTTTGAATGGCTTCCCAAGTTTCAGGGTTAATGCAATAACAAACACTAGTACCTTCAATGGTACCTTGAATTATTCCAATTTGTTTTAACTCTCTAAGGTGTTGACTTATAGTTGCTTGCGCAAGACCAATTTCTTCAACCAAATCTCCGTTAACGCACGAATTTGTTTTTAGTAAATATTCGATTATTGCAATTCTACCGGGATGGGCGAGTGCTTTTGATAATACAGAAAGTCTATTTTGTTTTTCTGTAAATAAATCTGATTTTGTAACTCCCATTTGGTTAATTTGTTTATTGCAATATTACGATTAATATAATCGTAAAATAAAAGCTGAAGTAAATTTTATTTAAACTCTAGCGATAAGTATTAAATCGTTTTTAGAAGGCAAACTTGTTGAAAGAATTTTTTCGGAATAAACAATTTCAAAATTTAAATCTACCAAAAGCTTTATTATTTGCTTTTCTGAAAAGTAATTAAGGTGTAATTTAATTTCTCCATTACTTGAGGTTTTAATTCCTGATTCTTTTTCATCAGCCTCCATAAAACTTAAATACAAAAGACCGTTAGTTTTTAAAAGTTGTTTAGCATTTAAAAACAAAGTGATAACTTCATTTTTATTTAGGTAGTTTAATACAAAACCTGCAACGAGGCTATTATATTTATTGTTTAATTCGGATAGATTTTTGACATCAAATACTTTAAAATTCACAGAGGGATTGTTTTTTCTGGCAATTTCTACCATATTTTCAGAGCCATCTGTAGCTAAAATTTCAAACTCTTTTTCACTTTTAGCAAAATAGGTAGTTAGATTTCCTGGCCCACAAGCAATCTCTAATATTTTAGAGTTTGTCTTAAGTCTTTCAATTAAAAAATTTATAGAATTGAGATAAGCGGAAACATCTTTAAATTTTCGCTCATAAAGTTCAGCAGACTTATTGAAGGCATCAATTGGCTTATGAACCTTAGCCACTTTTAATTAACTATTGGCGCAAAGAATAGGCATTCCTTGTTTATTAAGGAGAAGATTTTCTTTATCCATTTTACCAAAACTTTGATTTTCATCTGATACTCTAGTCATAATCGAAATCAAATCCATATTCATTCCGCTAACTAATTCTAAAGTTTCTTTAGAGTAACCTAAGGTGTATTTTGTTGAATCTTCGGAGAAATAAGACCATCTAATTTCGTGTTTATCAAGATACTCTTTAGTATCTGCAACATTCTTTAGAATTTTTTTATCTAAATCAGTTCCGGGTTTTACCAAAGCAAAAATTACCATCATACCATTTTCAGCAATTAGGTTTTTAGCAGCTTTAACTTTTAATAAATAGTCAGAGTGAGGGGCAACAGGGAGTAGAATTTTTTTGAATCCACCTTGTACTATTTTACTATCATCATTTAATACCAAAGTATTGGCAGGTATATCTTGCACCATTTTATAAATGGTAGAACCAAATAATGTTTGCTTGATACCTTTTTTGCCATGGGTTCCCACAATAACCAAGTCAGGATTTAAGGTGTTTACCACATAAGATACCTCCTTTATTAAAGTTCCTTGCGTAATTATTACCGCACTTTCTAAACCTTCTTCTTCAATTTGCTTTGAATAAACTTCAAGTTTTTCTTTAAGTTTTATTTTTTCGTCATCGGCATAAAAATCTGCAATATGCAATAGGGTTACTTTAGAACCATGCAGTTTTGCCAATGCAATAGATTGATTTAGTGCTTTTTCGGAGGTTGAAGTGAAATCGAATAGGGTTAAAATATTTTGCATAAGAAAAACAGAATATTGGTTGCTTTACAAGCTATAAAAGTAACTTTTAAAACCTAAAATTTGTGATGTAGTAACTTTTATTTTTTCCTTAGTTGTTTTTTACCCGTTTCTAAGGCATTAAAAATCTCACTATTTACAGCTTTAACTTTAATTAATTGGCTCTTTAGGTATTTGGCAGCTTTTGGGTTTTTGTTTGAAGCACTATCTAAATTATATTGGTGCATCCAATCCATCATGTGGTTTTGTGCATCTACAAATTCAAATAAAATATTCTCATAAAATGAGGCAGAGTCTTCTTGCATTTTAGATTTTAAATCAAAAACTTTTTCTCGTGCAATATTTTCATAATTATAAAGCTTATCCATTTCAGCCATTGCTTCATCATGAAATTTCATTACTTCAACTCTTTGCCTGTCTAAAGCTTCTTCTTTTGAAGTGCAACTAATTATAAATAGTAAAAGAAAAATGGAAAAAAAATATCTCAATTTTTTATAGGTTTAGCAAGTTTAAAAACGATAAATATTATAGCACCAAACCCTAGTAGATAGCAAATTATTGGCGGTACACCAAGACTTGCCGCCAAAGTACCAAAAACAATAGAAACCGAGCCGGTTGTTAAGGCATAGGGTAATTGAGTTTTTACATGACTCAGATGATTGCACCCGCTAGAAATTGAACTTAAAATTGTAGTATCTGAAATAGGGGAGCAGTGGTCGCCAAAAACTGACCCACATAAAACACAGGCAGCTGTATTTGAAAATAAGCCTATTAATGCTGCATATTCATAACCAGAGTCTAATCCTAACTTCCAGCTTGCGGGCAGTAATAAAGGATACAAAATTGCCATTGTTCCCCAACTGCTTCCCGTGGCAAATGAAACCATACCGGCCAATATAAACGTTAGGGTAGGGAAAAGGAGAATTGAAATGTTTTCTCTTAATAAACCTGTTATAAAATCTGCAGTATGCATTACTTCGGTTACACTTGCTAATGCCCAAGCTAAAATTAAAATGATAATTGCAGGAAGCATTGTTTTTAGGCCTCCAACCAATGTTTCCATGGTTTCATTTAGTTTAAGTTTTTTTGTTGAAATTGTGGTTAAAACTGCTACGAAAAGAGAAATAATTGAACCCCATAACAAGGCAAAAAATGAATCTGCATTGCCAATTATTCCTGATAGGTTTCTAAACATTCCTAAATCACTTTGCCAAGAGTAACCTTTACTTCCAGTGTAAAGCAAGCCAATAGCGGTTGCAAAAACAACAGTAAAAACAGGAATTACAGCCAGCCAAATATTGGGTTTAACACCTTCTTTAATTTTAAATTCATTATCGTCGTTTAAGGCATCTTCACTTTTTATTGTGCTTTTTCTTGCTTTATTTTCGGCGGTGAGCATTGGTCCAAAATCTCTTTGTTTTAAAACCATCCAAAGCATAAAAAATAAAGTAAATATTGGGTAAAATGAAAAGGCTAATGAGTTAAAAAATATTCCGTAAGCACTTTCATTTGCACCAAGTCCTTCAATTTTATCAATTCCATTTTGAATGTAGCTTAACTCAGCA
>Ga0222664_1001022_pt1 | contig 11748 bp, 17 predicted proteins | sample AntAcemetagen604_FD_181147 | JGI IMG/M metagenome (GOLD analysis project Ga0222664, IMG submission 181147) | Saline water microbial communities from Ace Lake, Antarctica - #604 | ecosystem: Environmental > Aquatic > Non-marine Saline and Alkaline > Saline | place: Antarctica: Ace Lake...
AGAACCGTGACTATACAGTCCACAAAAAGGACAGATAGACCACTCAATCCAATAATAACCATTCTTAATTTGTGCCTTGCTAGGTTCTTGCTGTTCTCTCAACTCAATCAATTTTTGACAAGATCGGCGAGAGCAATTTATATGACCGACCACTATATAAGAGCCACCGCCTTGTTTTGAATTTTTTATAACTTCCGCACCTATTTTTTTATTGTTGATTTTCATAATGTTCTAATTGCTTTTTTTCAGCAAATTCTTTTTTACCTTCTTCAAATTCTAATGCCTCAAGTTTTTCTTCGGCTTCTTTTAATAAAGGAGCATTACAAATTGCATAATCAGAATAACCTGATTGAAAAACAATCGCTTTTATTTTGGCGAGATATTGTTCAAACTTTCCTTTAGTGATAATTCCTTTATCAACCCACCTTTTCTGCACTATCGCTTCTGCTTCTTTTTGTATATCAAAGTCGGCATCATTTTTCTTTCTTCTAAATTCTAAAATCACTTTTACAAGTTCGGGCGACCAAAACGGTTTTCTTTTTTCTTCTAAAATATCAGACTTTATTGCTTCAACTCTTTTCAAAAAATCTTCGTCCCCAGTTGCTATTCTATAAGGTATCATTTGTGCTTTGAATAAAGTTAGTTCGTGTTCACTAAATTTTCGGCTTGTTTTTTCGTGAGCGTTTTTTTCTAATTCTATAAATCTAATTTGACCGTATTCCCCAGCCCAAACTCCTAAATCTAATCTGCGACTTTTCTCGTTCGTCGGGTCTAGCCAAATCTTTTTAACTTTGAGTGCTGTTTTTTGGTCAACTGTTATCGGGTCAACCCTACCTTTTATTATTATTTTTGCCATATCTTTAATTAAATTTATCTACTTTATTATTATTAACGCTACTTCCTTTTATATAGTCTTTTGCCGACTTGCCCTCAAATTGTTTATTTCCCCTTTTTAAGAATTCAAACAAATTCCATTTATGCGACCACCAATACTCTGACCCGTTAAGGACAGTTGAATAAACATCTATTGATTTTAAGATGTCCTTTATTGCCCCGTCTATGTCCTTTATAGGTTTATAGGGATATCCTATTATTTTCTCAATCTCTTTTTCAGCTTCTTTAGATAAATTTCTATGAACAATTATATTTTTGCTATTCCAATAAATTAGTATCTCCTCCTTATATTTGTTCAATTTTTCTTTACTCAAAGAAACTTTCTTTTTACTTACCTTATCTAAACTAACCTTTCCTAACCTTGCCTGTGTTGCCATTTGGTTGCCATTTGGTAAACCAAGAAACAAATCACTATATAAACTATTGTTTTTAATCTGTTCACTCATCATTGACAGGTATAATTCTTTTATAGGTTTTTCTGATAAATAAGAACTTCTATGATATCTGTCCGCTCTTAATTGATTATTTTCGTGCCAATCCCTTACGATACAAACCCTGCTATCAACAACATAAATTAAACATTTTTCGTGCAATAATTTTAAGTCATCAGGTTTACTTTCTGTCATTCTCATAATAGTAAAAATCTCACAGAACCCGTCATCATCAGAGTTCATACCTATATGAAAATATAAGTTTTGTGCCGACTGTGACATCATAAGAAACTCACTTGAGTTTGATACTGTCTTTGAAAACATTCTACGGTTAGCCAAAATAGTATTTAATTAAATTGATAAAACTCTGTTTACCGACCAACCGTAAACATAGTATCTTTGAGCAAGTGTGCTTCTTTTAATACCCAGTATCTCGCTCCATTCACTCAAAGTTTTTCCTTTTAGTAATAGATTATTACTCCTATTTCTTGATTTCAGATCAAAAACGATAATCTCCTGTTCCGCTCTTGGTTTATTATCAAACTTGTCTTTATTCTTTTTAATTTTCAATCCGTTACTAACTAAACTTATCGCTCTATCCATTTCTGCTGTTTCTCTTTTTTCTGCAATGCCCTGACACTCTCTACATATTCCATAACCTTTGTCTTGGTCTTGGTCTTCGTATTCTTTCCAAGTTCTAAATCCTAAACCGCAACAACCACAGGATAGATACTTGCTCACGAATTTTGCTGTTTTATCCATATATTTTTAATTTATGATAACTTAATAATCTTTGCTCGTTTTATTCCTTACAGGTCAATTTTGCTTCAAATTTAATTGATGTAACCATTCATTAGAAGATAATTATCATATCTTCCAGCAAAGTATAGACAAGAGAGAAAAAACAAAGCGATCAATACATTTTTGAAAACCCCGATAATTTTTCTATTTCTCACTGACCTTTTTAATTGCTCCATTTCTTTTATCCCGTTGTATGCCCCAACTCTATAATCAAATTTTTTCATATTTTTATTTTTAAGAAAAAACTAATTCTTTAATTTCTTCTTGTTTTTCAATTAACATTTTATTAACCTTTAACTTTGTTACAGGGTAAATTGAGTCAACCCAAATTTCTCCAAGCAACCCTCCTTGCTTTTCTAATTCGTCAATTTCTAATAATTTCTCTAAATCTTTTGTCTGTTCTCCTAATTTTTTTGCAAATTCTAACATCTTTTTTTAATACTTAATTTATAATGTCTTTTTTTAACGATTAGAAATACATAGGAAATCGCATTTCTATATTTCTTCTAGCACTTTCTCTATATCTCTCATTTTCTAAAAGTTCTTCTAACGTTAAATCGCTTAATGATATATTAACGTTGTTGTTTTCAAAATCAAACTTAATCATTTCGTCTATCTTTTGTTCTTGTAAACTTTCGGGCAATTCTTCAAAACTTAAATTAAAACTATACATATTTTTTATTTAATTATTTAATAAATTTATAATGTCTTATGTTATATCTATATACTATCAGACAGAGTCTTGAGTGTCAAGGGATAAATAAACAGGGCAATAAAAAAAACCTAGAGTCAAATAATAGGTTTCGTAGGCAAACGAAAAACCGCCATAGTTGGCGGTTTCTCAAACCCTAAATAGAAAAATAAAAGACATTATAAACTATTTGGAGGCGACTGTATCTTATCATTATATAAGATTGTTGTCAATGTTATTTTCTAACTTTTACAAACAAAGCGTAATAGGTAGAGGACGCAGTCAGAACTCCTAATATATTTAAGAACCAACCAAAGTCAGAAAAAAATGTAAAGGCAGAACCAACTAACAATGACATAACTAAAGTAGCAATTACACTACCTTTCTTTCCGTATTCAGTTGTAATAAATTCTAACAATTCAGAATTCATTGCACCTACTATTGCTAAACTAAAAAATTCATTTATATCCATAATTTTATTATTAACTTATAAACTAATTCATTGAAATATAATTGACTTTATATTTCCAGCTTCCTATAACTAAATCTTTTCCTCTTTCAATCAAAATCATTCTATCGTCTTGGCTTTCTAATAGATAACAATTTAACCTGCTATCCACAATGATCACTGCTCTATGATATCCAATATGAGCATTCGTTACTGGGTTAACTAATTCTACTGTAAATCTACCAGCAGAGTTAAGTCCATAAATATCCGCCGCATAGGCACAAAAAGCACCTGCAAAATTATCACAGTCAAAACTGTCTTCTATCCATTTCTTTTTATTCGTCCAGTCGTTTTCAATTATAGTCTTCCAAGTATCAATATCAGTAGTGTGATATTTTTCGTCATACAGAACTGGAGGCACACCTGTTTTATCTAATACTGCTGTCCTAATAATACTACCTTGAAATACTACCTTGTTAACAAGTGTTGCTTTATTAAGAAACAACTTACCTTGATTTATAAGTTGAGAACCTAAAGACCTATACAAACTGAACTTCTTTAATGTTTCATTGTTCATAGTTTTTTCTTATTTAGTGAGTAAGTTTATTATGCCAGTGATTAAACCAGCAACTGAAGTTGAGGCGATAATCCAAAAGAATTTCATTAACCAGTTTTGGTTAGTAGAAACCTCCTTTACGCTAACTTTCATATTTGAGATGTCATTCTGAATGTGGTAAAGATGGTTTTCCTTGATATTCTTAATGTCAGTTTCAATGGCTTTGATTTTTTCTTCTATAAATTTTTCCATAGTAATTTATACTGCCGTGTATGTGTCGGGGATTGTAGTTTTTTCTGTTTCCTGAGTATCTTTTTTCAAGTTCAACAAGAACTTTTCCATAGTTTCGTCTGTAACTTCAACGTCAACATACGCCTTTGACGGAGTAATAGTCACACCAACAATCAACATATTATCTGATAAAAATGTTCTAGCACTTTCAGCAATACCACTTATTCTACAAGTATCGCCAACCTTAATGCTTTCAATATCATAACCTGCACCGTCCCCAAATTTTTCAAATTCGTTATTATCCAGCACGACTAAACTGATAACTGAACGTGGGTCTTTACTCTCTCCGATAAAACTATTTGCTATTCTATCCATAGCACCAGCACTGTCAGCGTTCGTTTCAACTTTTCTTTCAATCCTCCTGCCAAAATTTTCAATACTTTTACTGTCTTCTAAATAACGATAAGTCGTATCATTGTCCCATACTAAAACACCGTTCTTTACATCTTCCAAAGAATATCCAACATTTAATGTTTGTAAATTTCCCATAGCAAAAAAGTGAGTGGCCTCAATAGGTTTTGCCTTGAAATAAAACTGGTTATCAGCACCCAGTTTCCACCACCAATTTGCAGGGGCTAACTTTCTGCACTGCTCCATTGCTTCAAAATAAGTCATTTGCTTAAAAGTCGCGTCCATAGATAATAATGTATCGTCAATCGTTGAATTTGGAGCTGATCCAAAATTGATAAACGGGATATTTCCATTTGCACTATCTCTCAATTTAATAACAATGTTCTTAAACATTGTGCTTGGGTCAGTCGTCGCTTCTGTAATAGTTGTCGTTGTCCCACTTTTATAAATATCTAAAGTTAATCTTGAAACATAACCTAAACAAATTACTCTCATTGACCGAGTGTCAACACTTTCAGTAAAGTTAATCCTTGAAACATAACCGACATATTGTCTTTCGTAATCAGTAGTATCTAAATCGTTAACCCATAATTCAATTATCTTTCCTAATTCAATATCCGCTATCTCATTCCAGTTTTGAATAGTCCTCTCAACCGTAAAATTAAGTTCTCCAAGCCCTGAATTTATTTTTGAACTATAAGACTCAATATCAAGAATAGGAACGACACTATCGGGAGCAATCCCGTCGTAATATGTTGACGGAGTATATACTCTAACTTGATAATTTTTTTGTCCTATTTTTGTCATAATTTTTTATAAATACCTTTTTGTATATTTAATTACCAAATCAACAAACCAGTTAACTGCCCCGCCTTGTCCTCTATAGCTTTTGAAATATAAATCAGCTATTGTTCCTGAGTAATCTTCCCAATCATTCGGATCTGTAGGAGGAGTCACTGTTCCGTCATATTTCAATAATTCTCCATTTGGATAATAGTCAGTTGTTCCACTTCCATACAAAATATAATAATTTCCTGCTGTATCTCCAGTTCTAAACACTAGCCAATATGTTACTCCTTTTCTTAAATATTTTAAGTCAAATATTGTTAATGTAACCTCTCCCCCCGGAGCTGCAGAAAAGTCTGAACTTGGACTAGCAAAAGCTGTTCCAAAAATAGTCGCTGGTAATTCTCCATTATCTTGATAGATGTCAACATAAAAAGTTCCGGGCGTTCCGTTTTTTTGCCCCCATATCTTTAGTGCAGAAAGATAACCACTATTTTCTGCTATAAATTTTTGAGCTAATACTCTTTTAGTTCCAGCTCCATTGTTTCCTGTAAATGTTCCATTACTATGGTCTGTGCTTTGCTCTGCGTCTAATACTTCAGTAGCACCTTGAAAATCAAAATGAAAATTGTTTGTTCCTAATATAAAATCCGGAATTTCTCCCGAAGAGGCAATAAAAGTTTGAACTCCTCCAGTTTCTTTCTTTACTGTTTTCAAATCAGTATCAATAATTATTTTATCCGCTGTTGCAAAACTGCTATCAATTTCAATACTCATTTCTTTGCTATCATCATCATTCGTGAAAGTAAGCAAATCAAGTTTCCCAATCGTATCTAAAGTAATTTCAATACTTGGTTTCGGATCGGCTGAACCAACTAAAGACATATCGTCAGAACCCGACGCTGGTTGCCTTTCAACCGCAGTATTTAATTCTTCATAAGCAGTTGTCACAGCAGTATCTTTTCCAACACCGTCTTTAACAAAAAAGTTTGCTGTAAATGGAACATAATCGTCGTTGTAATAATCTCGGTCATACTCAACTGAACCAACTAGACGAGCAACATATCTTCTTGTTGAACCACCAGTCGGCAATATATCTAAATTTTTTTCTGTCCTTGCAAGTAATTCATTAAGAGTATCAATTTTAGTTTGCAAATCGCTTGGACTTGTTCCAATCAAAATTCCTTTAATTTTAATTGTTTTTGAACCCCACCTATCATTTATTATTACCGCACCGTTTATTCCCTCTGTTTCAGATATATTTAATTCTCTTGGGGCTGTGGTATCGTCAAGAACCTTACTGACATTGTAAGTGCTATTGACTAGTTCTGTGCTGTCGTATTTTATTGACCACATAATTATATTCCTTGATTAGATAATTGCACTTTCCTTGAAAAAACATCTCCTATCTCTTTCATAAAAGTATATTTATCAGTTACATTCGCACCCTTAAAATCAAAATTATTTATAATTTGAGGAGTTGTCCCCTCTGCTCCACCTACTTCATTTCCTCCAAATACAAAGTCCGTCGGCGAAACTCCTGCTACATCTACAAAGTTTTTGTCTTTGCTAACTTTATTTAATGTTTTTTGTAATTTTTCAGCTCTTTCAAATTCTCCCTTTCCTTTCAATTCGTCAATCCGTGTTTGCGTTGTCCCCTCTAAACTTTCAAGAGTTTTTAATGAACCCTCTAATCCATTTATATCTCTTTGCAATGCTTCATAAGTTTTAATAGTTTCATTTAACAAAATAATCAGTCCTGTAAAAGCTAACGCAACAAGTGCGACACTTCCTAACACTCCAGCAAAAGATAAACCATTCAAACCGCTTGCCATAGTAATTCCTTGCGTGCTTGCTATCGTAAAAGCTCCTCCTAATAATGTTAAAGCCCCAGTAATAGATACTAGTGACGAAGCCAAAAATCCTAACCCTAGAAGTAGAGGTCCGACTAAAGCCAAAATACCCAAAGACATTAAAATCCATTTTTGAGTTTCGGGTTCTAATTTTTTCCATTTATCAGTTAACATTTCAATTTTTTCTGTCAACCATTCAGCACCTTTTTGTATCATAGGCATTAACTCTGTTCCAAGTTCAAGCAATGCTACATTAAAATTATTTTTAAGAAGTTGCCACAAAGCCGAGAAAGTTTCTAGCTGTTTTTGATATGCTTCATCTATGGCATTTACTTTTCCATTCATATCGGCTAGAGATGTTGTGAAAGACTCTGACTGTCCTCCTAACAAAGAAATAACAGAAGTTAGAGCTTCCCCTGACCCTATCGCTTTAGCAAACATTTGTGTATTGCCGTCGGTTGCGTCCTGCATTGCTCCAAAAGCTTTGACCATTCCTCCTGTCTTTTCAACAAGTCCTGCAAAAGTATCAACTCCAAGTTTTTCAAATAATTCTTGGGCTTGTGCAGTCGGTTTAGATAATGAAACCAGCGCGGCTTTTAATGAGTTTTGTGAGATACTTGCTGACTTGTTAACCTGCGTCAAGGCGGCGGTCGCCGCTTGCAATTCCTGAAGTGAAATACCTGTTGCTTGAGCCAACGGGGCAACTAAACCAAAACTTTGAGATAACTGACCTACTGTCGTGATACCATTTTTAACAGTTTTGAACATAATGTCCGCAACTTCCGACGCTGACAATCCACTATCCCTAAAGTTGTTTACTGCCAAAGTCATTAAAGTCGTCGCTTCTTTCGTTGTTCCTAAACCAGCAACACCTAATTTAGCAGACGCTTCCAAAACACTCATTGCGTCCCCCGCCGCTATTCCAGCGGATCTAACATCATAAAGAGCAGAAGTTAAATCAGCCAAAGCAACTGGAGTTTTTCTTGCTATCTGTCTAACGCCCTCTGCCATATCTTCCATACTTTCAACATTCGTATCAATCAAAGTTGATATATTTGTCATAGATTTTTCAAAATCCATAGATGTCTTAACAATAGCTGTCCCCATAGCAAGAATTGGAAGCGTTAAACCTGCCGTCATTGTTTTTCCGACACCTTTCATTTTTTTACCCATAGTTTCTGCATTTGCCGATACGTCCTTGAGTATTTTAGAAGCTCTGTCGTATGCTTGAACTACGATACCAACTTTGCTTTCATTCATAATAGTTTTTTATTTTTTTTACTTGCGTTTCTTGTTTCAATGCGATACATTTCTTGAACTACAAACAGAAAATCATTTGGAGTATTCATATATTCTTCATAAGTCCAGCCATATTTTTCACAAATCACTGGGACTAAAGTTTCCTCATTTAATTTTCCGCTTATAAAATCAATTAAACTTTTGGTGTATCGCTTTCGTCTTTTGGGTTTGTAAGTTCAGTTAGCACTTTTGCAATTTCGTCAAAATCTTTCAACGGTAGATTTTTCATTTCCTTAACAATATTTTCAGTTTTACCGTCTATTGATACTATCATTATTTCAAAAGTCTTATCCTGTGCTATAACCATTACATTTGCTTTAATAGAATTCATTGATGTCGCTCCTTTTGCTCCCATAGAAACTTCTGCATCTCCTAAAAAGATGTTAGTTATTTCTCTCATTTCTCCACCTGTAATAAAAGCTTTATATTCAACTTCAATTCCACTTTCCACAGTCTGCATTTTTATAGTTTTTCTTTCCATAATTTTTTATAGTTAATGTTTATTTTTAATAACTTGCTCCCGCTGTTCTATTTACTAAATCTATTGTCATTGCCTTTGCGTCACTGTCGTCATACAAAACTTCGTAAGTCTTATCGTCAACAATATATTCTCCAACTGTTAGAGCATTATCGTGTTCTGTCATTTTTATATTGTAAAGTTTAATCGTTACTAATTCCTTTGTAGAAAAATCAGGATTGATATGTTGACCACTTATCATAATTGTCATTGCTTGTTTCGTTCTATCAAGAAAATCCGCTGTGTCGTTTTCATTCTCTAATAGTTGTTTTAGTTTAACTTGTCCCTCTTTCGTTCTTGGCAATAGGTTAACGGGGTCAACACTTCCTGTTCGTGGAGTTGTAAACAAATTGTTTTTCAAATCCAAAGAAAATTCGTGAACTGGTGTTGCGGTAGCTTTTGAACCCGCCGCTGTTGTTGAGGCAGTTTCGTCAACTCCTAAACCAACCAAAGTATTCCCTTGATATAACGGATCTTGCAATCCTGACAAAGAAGCTGTTTGTGGTTTTAGATAAATTGGCTCGTCTGCTGAATAAGTCAAAGATGTAGAAGTAAATGTTACAGTCACTCCGTCTGCGTCAACTGTTAAAAGAGTTAACTCGTCTGTTCCAATAACAATCACATCTCCTGCAACAAGTCCTTTTGTTGGGGCTAGGTCGTAAGTATCGTCTAAAACAATATTTGTCATTCCTGCTCCAGTCAAAGCAACTCCTAATTTAGCAACTGAAAATTGCCCTCGTGCTTGAATATCTGCTCTAACTTGTAAAGTTCCGTCTGCAAAATCTAGTGACAAACTATCAACTTTCACTCCGAATAATCTCTGTGCATAAATACCTCTCTTTATCTCTAAAGAATAAGTGTCGCAATCTCCCACTGTGAATGGGTGTGTATAACCGTCTGTTGCGTCCCCTGTGGTCACTCCTAACTTCATAAACATATTTAATATATGCCCTAAATTATCTGCGTCAGCTAAAATTGAAAGTTCTCCCTCGTGTGTTCTGTTTCCTCTTAAAATGTCGTTCGCTTTCCAACTTAATCCCTTAAATCTCCTGTCCGCTGTATAATTCATAATGCTTCTTACACTTTCGCTAAGAAGTGGAACAAAGTTAGTTGGAGTAACTGGTGTCCCTGCAACCGCTTCGGGTTTAACTGCAAGATACGCATTATCTGATAAATATTCCATAATTATTTAATTTTATCTTCCTTAATAATATCCTCAACTTTTTCCTCGTCCTTTTTTTCTTCAGACTTGGTTTGAGGTTTTGCATTTGATGAGCCGACAATCTCAAAATTTGCGTTGTTAAAACCCTCGTCAACCATAACTTCTCCGTCAATTTTTACTATTCCTACGCCAATAACATTCAAATCTCTACCTGATATGTTTTTTACTTTTTTTGTTTTTTCCATAATAATTTTTTTTAATTACTTATAATAAATTATACTAGAACCGCTGAACTATATCAACGATACTTATTTTCAAAACCGCTCTTGCATATCCCCCCTCTCTTGTCCCAAAATCAATATCAACTGGAACTACAATAACTTTTTTTGCATTATTTATTCCTGCAACTTCTAATTGTGGATCAGCGTCAAAACTTGCCAATACTCTATCAACTGCGTCAATTATTGAGTCAGAAACATCTTCAGGGTTCATTCTTCCGACCTCGTGCAAAATCTCAACTTCAAATTGCCACTCTCTTTCATTTCTTCCTGTATCAAGCAAAGAACCGTCCCCCGCACTTTCAACAACAAAAGCACACGGATATCCAGTTTGGTCAGTAACTTCTGCTGAATAAACATCTACAAAAAGTGCTTCACTATCTTGTCCTAATATTCCCTCAAGTTTATTTATCAAAACTGTTTTTAATGATGTATATGATTTCATAATTTTATCTAGTTAACGCCCTTGCTAAATTATCCATTGCTTTTCTCATTCTCTTTTGAATAAAAGAATTTGACGCTTCTGCTCCTTTCTCCATAAACTTTCTTTCTCCTATATTATGCCTCCCGTGTCCCTCGTGAACTGCCAAAGCATATTTTATATTTGTCCCAACTGAAGCCGTCCAACCTTTAACCCATTTCCAGCCTCGTGAACCTCCAATACTTGACCTCAATAATCCTGTATCAACTGGAGTTCTCCTTTTACTTTCTCCCTCAATCATTGAAACAACTTGTCCTAAAGCGTTCTTGACTTCTCTATCTAAAAGGTAATGAGATTTCTTAAATCGTTTTTCCAATCCAGCCAATCCGTCAATTTTTATTGTTAACATATTATTTACCTTTAACCAATAAAACTCTCTTATGCTGATTTGAACTTCCACGACCGAAAGCTCTATCCTGAACACCTTGAACTGTGTAATTATTCGTTCCGTCACTAACTCTATCTTGAGTTTGTATATCTTCACTTGCTCTGCAATACAATACGAAACTTGTAAAGAAGCCACCACTTTGACCTAACATTGTGTCCTCTGCTGAAGCTGGTTGAATATGACAAGCAAATTTACTCAAAGTCTGATACTCCTCTCTTTTAGAACCAGCCACACTTGCAAGGCGAGTTATCGTAACATAAGTTTTGTAAAATTTCTTAATTGACATAATTTTTAAGACGCTTTATAAAGTTCGTAGCCAACTTTCTTATTATTCCTTTTGTATTTATCCAAAATGTTTGCGAAATGTAATCTCTCTGCAATTTCTTTTACCTTTACGAAACTTGCTGAATAATCTCCTAAACTTTCTTGAGTAATTTCTTTCAAATCTGCGTCCCCGATATTTTCTTTCAACATTGCTATAACTAATTTCACGGCAACTGTCTTAATCGCTGACGGCGGTG
>Ga0222664_1001024_pt1 | contig 11733 bp, 8 predicted proteins | sample AntAcemetagen604_FD_181147 | JGI IMG/M metagenome (GOLD analysis project Ga0222664, IMG submission 181147) | Saline water microbial communities from Ace Lake, Antarctica - #604 | ecosystem: Environmental > Aquatic > Non-marine Saline and Alkaline > Saline | place: Antarctica: Ace Lake | collected...
TCTGCCTAACTGATCAACAGGGTAAACGATACATAAACTGGAAGGAACAGATGAAACTCATGGATAAGGAAAAAGAAGAGCATGATGTCGACACAGAACTTTATGATCGGCTTGCAGAGGTAAAAAAACTCAATATTGCTAAGCTGGAAAAGAAGCTGAAACCTGTACTCAAGAAATCTGGCTTCATCGATTTCAGCTTATCTATGCCAACACCAGATAGAGAAATTATAGTGGAATCCTCGGTACGTGATGAAAAAGATGATCGTGAGGACTACGATAGTCGAAAGACACTACAGAAGACCATTGAGCAAGCTCTTGATAATACCAACTGGTCTTTGGCGGCTCAGAGTATTAACTATCGATTGGGAATGTTAAGCGGTCGCTTTCGTGGTTACGAAAGCGAAGAGGATCTTGAAGAACTCACTAAGAAGAGGATGAAGAAGGGTAAAAAGAAATTCACCACCTTTTAATCTAGTAATACTCTCGTATGTACTCGTATGCTTTATCAAACAAGGCATGCTCTTTGTGCAATGAATACTTTAGAAGTGTTTTTCGTAGCGCCTTTTTTACTTCTCGTTCACCTTCGGAAGAGCTTTGCCAACCTGGGAATCGTACGATTTTTACAATTTCATCAATGTCACTCACAATTCTTTCAACTATCGCAGGTGTTTGATCCGTTTTCATATCAAGGAACATTTCCGTCAGAGCTGATTTGGCCTGATTTCTTGATTCTTTCGTTTCTACTTCCTTTTCAATCTGCACGGTTTCCTTTGCAATTTCGATCAGCTGTTTGAGAAATTCCACACTATTGATCAACCCTCGTTCTGCTTTATCTCTCAAGTCTTCCAGTTTTTTCCCAAGAGCGACAAATTTTGGATTACCACTATGTCTTGCGAGACGTTTGCTAATTTCGATCTCCACTAATTTAGCTTTCTTTGAATCTCCACTGTGCATCAGTTCATCAATAACATCAGCATCCAAAACAATTTTCTCAAGATTGTCATTTACTCTCTCGACATGAATATTTTCATGGATGAGCTTCATCGTCTGTGCCCCAAGTGCATGCCAAAGGAGTCTGCCAGTGTCACCAGAAGCTGGTTTTACCGACTCATATACCTGCGTGAGCCATGTGTAGTCTTTGTTAAAGTCTGCCAGAATCGGATCTGGCGAGAGAGACTCCCAAATCTTACTGAGTGCGCTGTAATCTCCAGCAAATGCATCACGTTTGGTATCTGTATTCAAACACTCTTGTGCGAGCAGTAATCCTTCGTAGCCTTCTAGGCTTCTATCGACACCATGGAAATGTGCCAAGCAAGAATCACAAGCTTTTTTAAGGCCATTTTTTAATTCATTCAAATTTGTAATGACGTTGCGGACACTCGCATCATCAAATTGCAGAGCTTTGGCAACATCATCGAAGACTCCAAAATAATCTACGATTAGACCGTGTGTCTTACTTGGATACACTCGATTCGTACGGCAAATTGCTTGCAGCAAATTATGATCCTTCAGTGATTTATCCAGATACATGCATTGGAGGATTGGCGCATCAAACCCAGTGAGAAGTTTGGCTGTAACAATTAGAAACTTAAGTGGATGCTGAGGATTACGGAAATTATCAAGAAGTTTCTCCTGCTCCTCTTTAGTCATGCTGTACCTCTCTTTAAGCGTTGTGTCGTCTTCTCCTTTGCCACCAGTTGAAATAACTACTGCGCTCGCTTCTTCTGGCAGCAGTTCATCCAAAGCCTGCTTGTATTGATGACAGGCAAAGCGGTCCGGGGTAACAATTTGTGCCTTGAAACCTTGAGGCTCTACTTTAAGCGAAAAGTGTTTTACGATGTCTTCCACAATTATTTGCACTCTTTCAGGTGATTTGAGAAATGCAGACATCTTGGCAGCCTTCTCGATGAGTCCTCGCTTATCTTTTTCCGAAAGATTACTTGTCTGCTCTTCAAATCCAGCATTAATCATAGCACTATCAACATGCACATCTAGTAACCTTGGTTCAAAGTGTAGCTCCAAAGTCGCTGCATCCCGAATTGAGTTCTGATAGGTGTATCTAGTCATATATCCGCCATCATCTTCATCTGCTCCAAATGCCCAAAATGTATTACGGTCAGCTTTATTAATAGGTGTTCCCGTGAGTCCAAACAAGAAAGCATTGGGCAATGATGCACGCATTTTCCGTCCCAAGTCACCCTCTTGTGTTCTATGCGCTTCGTCTACCATTACAATGATGTTTTCACGATCATTCAGCATACCGCCAGCTTCTCCAAATTTATGGATGGTGGTTATTATAATCTTCCGTGTATCGGCTTTTAGGAGCTCCTGTAATTCTGATCGGCTATCCGTGGTAACGACGTTTGGAACGTCTGTGGCGTTGAATGTAGCGGTAATTTGAGTATCTAAATCTACGCGGTCTACCACTATAACTACCGTTGGACTTTTTAGTTCCTGATCCTTACGCATCTTCAGTGCCGCAAAAACCATAAGCAGCGATTTTCCTGAGCCTTGAAAATGCCAAATAAGTCCTTTCTTGATCTTGCCTTGTTTAACGCGCTCAATAATAAGGTTTGCACCTTCGTACTGTTGGTATCTGGAAATCACTTTGATCCGTCGGTTCTTTTTGTCGGTCGCAAATAGCGTGAAGCTTTGAAGCATGTCTAGAATCACAGATGGTTTTAGAACACCGTGCAGTGCTTGTTTAATCTCTGTAAGACCAGCTTCTGATTCTAGAGAATCTCTCCATGGTCCCCACAATTCTAAAGGCATGGAAATAGAGCCATAGCAGAATGTCTTACCTTCCGTAGAGCAGGAGAACACATTCGGAACAAACAGCTGCGGAATGGTTTTCTCGTAGTCGTCATGAATATCTATGGCACCATCGAGCCATGAGATAGCAGGGCGGACAGGAGTCTTAAACTCAGCTACTACCAAAGGAATACCATTTACCAGCATAACCATGTCAGGGCGCTTCTCGACACTACTCAAAACAGCATATTGGTTGCTGACGATATACGTATTGTTTTCCAGATTTTCAAAATCAATCAAACGAACAGCTACGTGTTGATTATTCTCGCCAAAGGGCATGCTCTTTTCTCCACGTAGCCATTCTGTAAACTGCTCATTAGAACGAACAAGGCCTGTAGTGCCCACGGAAACCAGTATTGCTCGTAGTTTGTATATTACCTCGTCTGCCTTTGCATGATCAGCTGCAATTTCTGGATTCAGTCGTACCAATGCATCCTTGATCAAAGATTCCACTAGAACGTCAGATTTCTCCCTTTTTAACTGCTGTGGCGGGACATAACTCCAAGTGCGGTTTCCCGGATGCAATACTGATTCGTCAGCTCTGAATTGTTCATCCTTTAGCTGGTTGACTGTAACTCCAGTGAGTTCATGAAGGACAAAATGCTCGGTAGTGTTGGCTTCGTTAAAGGTCATATAACAATTTGTTTAATGAAAGCAGAAATAAGCTTGTCTGAACTATCAATGTTTCGACGAATAGCATGCACTGATTGATCAATATTTTCTAATATTTCTATAATCTCATTTTGCTCTTCTAAGGTTGGTAAAGGGATTTTGTGATCTAAAAAATCTTTTTTGACTACATGTTTCATTGTAGTACCGTGTGCATACTTAAGCATCTGTTCAATTGAAGCTTTCAATACGTATTTAAAAAATGGTTTTAATATTATTTTTTCATCATGATTCACTTTAAATATGTGCTGATTCAACAAAGCAGGTTCAGAATCCCATTCGAAAACATCTAGCACTGCAGACCATGACGCCAATATATCACCCTTACTAATATTATATTTTTCAGGTACAACTCTATTTGTTCGATTAAATGGTTTACTAGGATCAGTTAGGTTTTGAATCCTAATTATAGGATATCCGCTATCTCCCCAATCTGTAGGTTTAAATGCAAATCCATTCATAAACTTTGCTACATCTGATAGGTGAACCATTTTGTAATGATCAACATCAAAAACAGCATTTTTAATATAGGAGGATTTAAGCTGTAAATATTTAACCAGCAAATTTTTCTTTTTTTCGATAACTTCATCAGTACTACGAAATACTTCTGAAAATATTTCCTGTAAATGGAGGGGTGGCAATTTAAACTCTTGTTCTTTCAAAATCTTCCATTTTATCGTGGGTGACAGTGATCCTTCTGATATCTCAACTGCGCGATTCATAAACGCATCTGAATGTAGGAAGAATGGTAAGAATTGTGGATCTATAGTTTCTGAATTTGCACGAATAACCATCGCATGTGCAGAACAAATACCATCAAAATCTGCGATGGCAGCCTTTCGCTGATATGCACGTCGTTTGCCGAAGATAATATCTCCTTTGTACACCTTCAGCTTTGTTCCTTTTACATCTGCGGGTGTTCCTTTTCTGCGAATGTGAATGTCGCCAGAGTCGAGATGCTCTAGTCCGACATAAATATCGAGATTTGTAGCTTGTGGCTCAACACGCTCAGAGATGTTGAAAGCAATATCTTCAAACTTATATGTTGGCCAGTCAGACTTGTCGATCTGTTGTAGAGATGTGGCCAGTGCTGTAGCCGTATTACTCATCATTTCTAAAATCTAACGAATAAAGGAATTGGAGCATTTCTTCAATATAGCTTCTTAAATCTTCCGGGTTATCTGCTGTAAAAATATGAGAACCAGGATTTAATGTTGTTCTGTAACCATGCAGTTTCTGTTTACTGGTAGAAGAAATAATTGAGTTTTCTTCTAGGCCATCAATTAGTTTTTCTAGGTTACCAGTATCAATATTATTTTCGTTTATTTGGTACATAAATACTGTCTGCAAATTATTTTCTAAAAATTTACGTGGCCTATTTTCGTCAATTAATTGCCTTCTACGGTTAACAAAATCGAACAACTCTATACATAATTTTTCATAGTCACCCATTACGAAATCCTTGTTATCACATTCCTCCAGTGAACTAGTGGTATCACCTTTAATGATTTGTAGCATTTTGTACGTTAAAGAAGCAGATTTTGTAGTTTCACAGAATCTTTTAATGAAGATAGGATAGTGGGTTAATACTATTAACTGTCCTAAGCTTGGCAGATCATCCTTAAACAGAGAGATAGTCAAAGTAAGACGCTTTTCGTCAAAACTTGTGACTGGATCATCCAAAATAATTACAGTTTCTTTTTTCTCTTGTTCAGGCATTAAATGCAACTTTGCCCAGAAAATTGATAAAGCAAGTGCTCTTCTATCAGAGTCGCTAAAAACTTTATGGAGATTACTACTTGGAATCTCTTTACCTTTAAATTTCACAAGAAATGAATAAACCGGTGCATGACCAAGATTTTCTTCTTTTTTTTCAAGTGAAAAGTCCTTACTACCAAATCTTTTGAATAACTTATCTATTTCACTAAAATACTTATCTAAATATTCGGATTGTTCTTCTGCTAATTTTACCTGAAGAGTGGGTATTGTTTCAGTGCGCATTGTTTCAAGTTCGTTATGCTCCTTTAAATACTCCGCACATTCTGTGTCTAATTCAATTCTGCTTTTCTTTAGTTTTAACTTATTTATATCGTTTTGAAGCAATTCTAAATCTCTTTTTTTCTGCTCCACGTTATTGAAACTCTTTTGAAAGCTTTGAATATCCAACAACAATTCATCAATCAATTTTTGAATGCCAAATAATTGATTGCAGTAATCGTTTAGTGAGTTAAATAGATTATCTACGTTTAGATATTCTAGTGCTTCGTATGGTTTTCTGATTTTATTCTCACTCTTTTCCTCAAATCCATTAATAGCATTATTCTTTTCTTTATTGAGGTTGTCTTCGTTTAATTCAGTTGTTAGCGTTTGTAGCTTGGAAAGCTTATTCGTGAATTCTTCACTGGATATTAAGTTTTTAAAGGTTTGTAGATTTAACAATGAGGATTGTAATTTCTGCTTTTCGGAAAAAACCATACTCTTTAGGGCTTTGATTTCTGATGTAAGTGTGAATTCAATCTTTGCGACATGTTCTGAATATGCTTGGTTGAAATACTTGAAATAGACTTCCATCAATTCTTTCGCATTACCTAGTTTCTGAGCACAAAATGGACAGTTTCCATCCTTCTTACATAAGCTCAAGCCTTGTTTTATCCAAGGCTCAGCCCCTAAAGGGCTTGTAACATCTTGATTTACATGATTCTGAAATGCTAACAACGTATCTGATTCAATGTCAGCGTAACTCTTTATTAAAGCCTTATTTAGGGCTGAGATGCTGTAAAGAATTTTAATATCGGGCAACTCATATTTTTCTGGTGATGTGAGCTCTTTTATTTTACTAGGCTCCTCTAGTTTTTCCTTATCCTGAGTATGCTGGGTTTCTTTTGTGTGAATTTCTTTACTAATTACCTCCAATTCAGATTTATCAACTTGGAGATTTATGAATTCCAATACATCATCCGAATTTTTGTCCTTACCAAGGAACAATCTTTTGTTTTTTAGAGCTGAATTTCTGTTTCCATAATCCTTTTTAAGTGATTCAATTTGATTGGCAATTGCCACACCACTTTCTCCTAAGATAAATCGCGTTAAGTTCTGTTTGTTTTCTCGCTCAATTTGAAGGCCGCTAAAAAGATTTTTATAAATAAAGTCACTACCAAATATTTCAAGTCTGCTGCTCAGGTTATTCGCTGGCCATGTTTGCGAAAAAATAAGTGGCGTTTCTGCATTATTTTCTTCGATGCTCAACTCGACTTTGGCAGTAGTGGGTCCAGGAATTGTGGCTCTGTTCTTAATAATCTCAGGATCAGAGTCTTTTAGCGATTGAAAAATGTCAGCGAGAGTTGATTTTCCGTGCGTATTGTAACCAAAGATTAGGGTTATTTTTTCAAATCTTTTTGATCCACCATTTTGAAATGATGCGAAGCTACCAATGCCATTAATTTTCTTTATACTCGCAATTTTCATATGGCCAATGTAGTAAATAATTCCTTTGAAACTTTCTTCAGTTTCTCACTACTTTCTAGCCACTGTTCTATTGCCTCATCCAGCGATTCTCCTTTGTCAGTCTTTCCATTCTTGGAAACATACATCGCTATATTCAAGTTAGAATTCTTCGCAATGATCTCTTCATTGGTCATAACTTTCGAAAATCCTTCTTCATCTGCAAAGTCACGATACAAGGCATGGATTTTCTCTATGTGTGATTCATTAAGGAATGAGAATGCACTTTTGCGGCTCACTTGATCTACTGCATTGATAAGCAGCACTTTCCCTTTTCTCTCCTTTGGCTTTTGTGTTCTACAGACGAGTAAACACGCTTCCATCGGAGAGTTATAGAAAAGGTTTGGTCCTAATCCAATAACAGCTTCGATCAAATCATCCTTTAGCATCTGCTCTCTAAACTGCTGCTCGGTGTCTCGAAAGAGGACGCCATGTGGCCAAAGGACAATGGAGCGTCCTCGCGTAGGATCCAGGCTCTTAAGTATGTGTTGTTGGAATGCGTAATCTGCACACCCCTGAGGAGGAGTTCCGTAAAGGTTTCTTCCATAAGGATCACTGGTCCAAGCATCACGGTTCCAGCGTTTAATGGAATACGGTGGATTGGCGAGAATCACATCGAATGTTTGTAGCTTGTCATTCTTTAAGAGTTTAGGATCAGCGAGTGTATCTCCTCTCTCAATCTTAAAATCCTCAATACCATGAAGAAACATGTTCATTCGAGCGATAGATGAAGTCATAAGGTTAAGTTCCTGCCCATACAACTTTAAAGTTCTGTACTCCTTTTTATCTTCCTTAAGATGATTGACACAGTTGAGGAGTAGCCCACCAGAACCGCATGTCGGGTCATATATGCTTTCTCCGGGTTGCGGATTCATAATCAGAGTCATAAGGTGTGTGACTGTGCGATTGGTATAGAACTCCGCTGCTGTATGACCACTGTCATCAGCAAACTTCTTAATCAGAAATTCATACGCCTGTCCAAGTTCATCATTCGGAACGTTCTCTATACTTAAACTGTGCTGCGAGAAATGCTCTAGGAGGTCAGTGAGTGTTTCATCTGAGAGTCGTTCTTTGTTTGTCCATGACGCATCGCCAAAGATGCCAAATAGCTTACCTTGATTGGCTTTTTCGATAGCGCGTAGAGCTTCCTGTATGACCTGTCCCACGTTTGAAGTTACTTGTCGTACATCATTCCAGTGTGCCCCTTTGGGAATTTTAAATCGGTGATTCTCGTTAAATTTTGCATAATCCGTATCACCACTAGATTCATCAAGAGCTTGCTTATATTCCTCATCATATACATCACAGAGCCGCTTATAGAAAAGAAGCGGGAAAATGTATTGTTTATAATCTCCGGCATCAATCACTCCTCGCAGGAGCGTTGCAGCTCCCCAGAGATGGTTTTCCAGTACTGACAAGCTAATAGGCATTATTTGGAAACAAGGGAAAAGTTTTTGAGTAATTTCTTAAGATCATCTTCAGCCTTCCAACATTCTTCCAAGGATTGCTTCAGCTGTGTGGTTGCCTCTTCTACGGAAGGTAAATCATCTTCCACTTCTTTCTCGACATAGAGAGAAATATTCAAATTGTAGTCGTTATCTTCAATCTCTTTCATCGACGCTTTGTGTACATAGTTTTGAACGTCTTTGTACGCTGAATACCATGCAAAAATTTGATCGATATGTTCTGTCTCCAGATAGTTTTGTGCTCTCCCTGTCCGAATTTGGTCTGAAGCATCTATAAGAAGTACATTCTTCTTCTTTTCCTCTGGCTTTCTGGCATGGAAAACGAGGATGCAAGCGGCAAGTTGCGTACCGTAGAAAACATTTGCCCCTAGGCCAATGACTGCATCCAATATGTCCATTTTCAAGATCTTTTCTCGAATCTTTCCCTCCTGTCCTTTTCGAAATAAGACTCCATGCGGAAGGACAACCGCGATGCGACCATGTGGAAACGCCATAGATTTAATCATGTGTTGCACCCATGCCATGTCTCCATTGCCGTCTGGTGGTACTCCACTATCATTTCTGCCAAACGGATCGTTGATCCAGACATCGTTACCCCATTTCTTCAGAGAAAAGGGTGGATTGGCTATCACGCAATCAAAACTTGCAATTTGGTCTCCTTCAAAAAATGCAGGGTTTCGGAGAGTGTCTCCTCGAACAATTTGGAAGTCTTCTACGCCATGCAAAAACATATTAATACGAGCGATTGAAGAAGTGGTAAGATTTTTCTCCTGTCCGAAGATTTTAAGAGTTCGATAGTCTTTCTTTGCATCCTTCAGTGACTGCACACATTCGAGAAGCATGCCTCCAGTACCACATGCAGGATCGTATACAGATTCGCCCTCCTTTGGATTGATGATTTTCCCCATCAAATGGACAACAGAGCGAGGTGTATAGAATTCGCCGGCTTTCTTGTTAGTGAGATCAGCGAACTGCTTAATCAAGTATTCGTAAGACTGGCCAAGAAAATCCGGTGAAACATTGGAATTTGAAAGATTGATTTTTGAAAAATGTTCCACAAGATCGGTAAGCAAGCTGTCTGACAGCTTTTCTTTATTCGTCCAAGGTGCATCGCCAAAAATACCGTAGAGATGTTTTTGATTCGCTTTTTCTATCTCTCGGAAAGAATATTGCAATGCCTGTCCGACATTTACGGTTGTTGATCGTACGTCATTCCAATGACATCCTTCAGGAATAACAAAACGGTGGAACTCTTCGAGTTTTGCATAATCCTCATCACCACCTGATTCTTTTAGTGCCAGTTCAAACTCTTCATCGTACACATCAGAAATACGCTTAAAAAAGAGAAGTGGGAAGATGTATATTTTGAAGTCTGCCGCATCTACAGGCCCTTTTAGAATCCAAGCAGCCTTAGCAAGATGCTGTTCTAAGGCCGATAAAGTCAGGTTTGTAGAATTCATAATAACGCGTGTGTGTCATTGGTATGCACTATACCGCAAGGATATCGGTTCTAATAGAAGAATACTCCTTATGTTGTGCTATCCTTTGTTTGTATGTCTGGTAAACGCACCCGAAACATCTACGATCCAAAATCCAAAGAGCCTTTCAAGCTTAGCCGTTCTAAGATTGATAACTTTCTGAAGTGTCCAAGATGTTTCTATCTCGATCGCCGTCTAGGTGTAGGGCAAGTTTCTGGTCCAGCTTTCACTCTTAACTCTGCGACAGATACGTTGCTCAAAAAGGAGTTTGATGTCTGTAGAGCAAAGGGGAAGACTCATCCTTTAATGAAGAAATACAAAGTCAATGCAGTTCCTTTTCAACATGAGAAGATGGACGAGTGGAGGGAGAACTTTAAAGGTGTGCAGTTTCTCCATGAGAAAACAAATCTTCTTATAACAGGAGCGATAGATGACATTTGGGTAGATCCTAAGGGTAAGCTCCTAATTGTGGACTACAAGTCCACCAGCACCCGTAAAAAGATTGACCTCAACGATGGAACACCATGGAAGGAGGCGTACAAAAGACAGATGGAGATCTACCAATGGTTGCTGGATAAGAATGGTTTCGATGTCTCGGATGTCGGATACTGGGTGTATGTGAATGCTGATACTGGGCAAGCAGGGTTTGATGCAAAATTAGTGTTTGATGAACAGGTCATCTCTCATAAGGGTGATCGTAGCTGGGTAGAAAAAGCTATTGTCGATGCATATAAGTGTCTAAAAGCTAAAAAAGTACCAAAGGCAAATAAAGATTGTGAATGGTGTCAGTATCGGGAGGCTGTCAGCGTAGTTACGCAGTAACTTTATTAAGCTCTATCCATAAATCAGCCAGTGTTGAAACTGCACTATTACCTGTTACAGTCGTTTCTGATTCAATATGGGTTATTGTAAATGCTGGATCCTTTTCACGATCGAAGTCGGCATTAATAGCATTTTCACCACCAAGTGCTTCCATGATGAATTCCCAACTTGGGTTTGGAATCAATGGTCCATCATTAGAACTTCTATGCTGCAAAAATGTAAATCCCATTTCTTGCATTGAAGCACCTATCGCAGGTGTAAGGTATCCTCCGTATTGATTTGCGCCTTCATTAAAGTTCTTAGTCAAAGTCATAACTGTAGTTTTACTTCCGTTTCTTCTTAGTAGTAGTTCGTTTCTTTTTCTTATCAGGTGCTTGAGTTAGAGCGCTTGCTGCAACAGATTTTACCTTCTTGTTTTTGCTTTTACGCAGGAGCTTAGCTGCTGTAGAAGCTACTTTCTTACCAGTCTTTTCATTTTTAGCCATGGAGTTAAATTGGAATGAATTAGCACTCTGTATTATAGAGTGCTAATTCTGAATGTCAAATTTTCTTATGCTTAGCTCAGCTAAGTACCAATCGCCCTTCCTTCAACACCAGCTTCTCTTTAAAACTCCGTAGCACATTGCTCTTTTCTAACGTCGAACCCTCTCGAAAAATACCAATCAAGTATTCTTCGATACTTATCGGCTCATTCTCTGGTCGAAAGCGATTAATCTTGGCAAGATCCTCCTTAATTCTACGGTTCAACCGTAGATGTTTCTCTTTGGTCTTGGCAATAATAGCTGCTGCCTCTTCAAACAGTGCTTCTTCTCGTATGTACTTACATTTACACAATCTGGTACCACCATACTTGTTACATTTGTAGTACACATAGGTCTTATCGTGACGATTCGTATGTTCAGTTCCACTTATGCCAGATCCACACTCAGCACATTTTAAGATTTGGTTAAAGTAGAAATTCTTCCGACCCCACTTTCCTTTTGCAG
>Ga0222664_1001026_pt1 | contig 11725 bp, 8 predicted proteins | sample AntAcemetagen604_FD_181147 | JGI IMG/M metagenome (GOLD analysis project Ga0222664, IMG submission 181147) | Saline water microbial communities from Ace Lake, Antarctica - #604 | ecosystem: Environmental > Aquatic > Non-marine Saline and Alkaline > Saline | place: Antarctica: Ace Lake | collected...
CAGGATATTGAATCTTCATATATGAATGGTACTCAGTATGAATTATCTTTTGATGGGACAGAGTTTAAGATTGCAGAGATTGTGACGCCTTCTGATGCAGATCCTGTTGAAGCCAAAAAGCCAAAAATTGACTCTGCGCCAGAGACTGTTGATCGACAGGCAAAAACACAAGAGCTTATTGAAGATCTTGTTGAAGAAGTGATGATTACCAGCTCTGATACAACTGCTGCACAAGAAAAATTGGCTGCTCTTAACAAGTATGTCGATGCTTCAAATCAATCTTCAAATGAAGGATATATTACCTTCTTGCAAGGCACTGGTCAGAAGATTGAATCTTCATATATGGGCGGTACTCAGTATGAATTATCTTTTGATGGGACAGAGTTTGAACTAAAGGAAGTTGGCTAAATGTCTACATCAGCCGCTTTTGCAGCGCTTCAATAAGCTCTGGGAATTCATCTAGAGGTTGACCACCATGTCCAAAGTGACCCCGGTCTTCATATTCGCAATACTGCGTATGGAGTTTCTCATGTATGTGACGGGCTTCTGCAATAGCAATAAAAGGATCGTCCACGGAAGCAAACTGAATGATCCATTGTTGGTTCTTTTGTATGTCTTCCCATTGCCATGGTTCGTCATAGTACCCGCTTATTTTTTCATTTTCTTCTCCAAGATCCGTATGACATGCGCCGACTAAGATGGAGCCGAGTATTTTGTGATCTTCTGCATAACGCATAGCGGCCACTGCCCCTGAGGAATGTCCTATGATAATGGTATTTTCGTCTGCTCCAAGTTCTTTAATAAACGGAAGCCAGAATGCACTGCGCGCAAGTTCTGGGTCTGGGAATTGCTCGTTTATCACGGTGATCCCAAGCTTTGGTAGTGTACGTTCAAGATACGGAAGCCAATTATCCTGAGGGGATCCACCACCGTTTCCTGGTATGAGTATTGCTTTCATGGGGTATGAGTTTATCAAATGGCTGCGCCACGTGATCGGTCGCAGCCACGTAAAGCGACTTCGTCGCCACGTGGCACGTAAAATAGATTCTCGCTTCGCTGCGATCGATTTTACGTGGTGCCGGGAAGAGGACTCGAACCTCCACGGGGGGGTGCCCCACTGGTTCCTAAGACCAGCGCGTCTACCAATTCCGCCATCCCGGCAATAATACGACAATAAGAGAGAATGATCAGTGACCGAACGATTCACCCGTCCGTAGCCCAGAGGCGAAGGCGGGCCGCCATCCCGGCACGGCGTATAGTTAACCAAAGAAAACACCGCTTTCACAAGCGAAATCTGGGGAATATCTGGATTATTACTCGATATCCATTCTTTTTGCCTCAATCTTCTCTGCAGACTCTTTCTTGTCAGCCTCCTTTTTTGTATCAGCCATTTCCTTATCCGCTTCATTTTTGGTGCGATTTTTGGCAGTCTGGGCTTCTAGTTTCTTCGTTCGTTCTTCTCTGCTGGCCTTATCCCTAGCAATTTTTGTTTCACCAGCAATACGTGCAAGTGCTTGGTTTGCTTTTACCTCTATGGCTTCACTGAGCTTTGTGTATTTGGCGGTTATGCGATTTCGCTCTCTTTGCTCTACGGCGTCTACTTTACGTATTTCCATTTGCTGCTGAGCAGGGTTTGTGTAGCTTTGTGCGGTATTTCTTTCACGTGTGATGCGCGATTCTAACTGCATGATACTTCCTTGTTCCTGCGCTCGAAGTTTGGCTTGTTCCTTGCGTGCGTCTTCGCGAACGGCATTGGAAAGTTGTTGCTCTTTTATGTTTGATTCCCCTCGTTTTTTTGCCGCACCTTTTTCTGCATTGCGTATGGTTTGGCGCTCTACAACGTCTGCCTGCATTTTTGTCCTTTGGGCGTCGCGAGTGGCCGTTACTTTTGTTTCAGCTTTTTTGTCATCTGCCTCACGTATTTTACGGTCTTTGTTCATTTGCCAACGGTTACGGTTGCTCATGTCTTTTAGGTAGGCCAAATAGGCTTTGCGGTTCTTCTCTTTCTCTTCGTGCTTCTTCTTTAGTTTTTCTTCTTCCATGCGTTTTTTCCTTTGAAAAAGTTCCACTTCCTTCTCCCGTATTTTTTTTGTTTTTTGAAATTGCTCTTGCTCCTGTTCACTTTTTGCTTGGCTTTCTTTTTCTTCGGCGATTACTTTTTGCGACCATGCATTTTGCTTTTGTTGTTCCTCTTTGCGTGACTCCTTTTTTTGTAATTGCTTTTCCTTCAGTTCCGCACGTTTCATACGACTGATTTTATTTGCCTTTTCGGCCATACTTTTGGGCCGTTTTTCGTTGTTTCTTGGTGGGGGCATTTCATACTATTGTAGCATACAATGGCTATTTTGGGTAGAGATACATAGTAAGTTACAAGATGCAAAAACCAAGAAGCAAATAAGATCCAAGCATCAAATACCAATGGAATCTTGTCTTTTGAGATTTATGTGTAACTTGGTTTTTGCATCTTGCATCTTTCATTCTTATTGCTCTTCAATAACCTTGATTCCTAGCTCTTCTATCTGCGCTGTTGGCATAGGGGCAGGCGCACCGAGCATGACATCTTTTGCTTTTTGATCCTTCGGGAAGGCAATGACTTCACGGATATTTGGCTCTTCACACATGATCATGACTAGTCGATCCAATCCCAAGGCAATGCCTCCATGTGGAGGAGCACCGTATTCAAAAGCTTTTAACATATGACCGAATTTTCGTTCTTGTTCTTCTGGCCCGATCCCCATGATTTCAAATACTTCTTTTTGTAGATCTTGTTCGTGTATACGTAGAGATCCACTTCCTAGTTCATATCCATTGAGTACGGGGTCGTAAGCAACGGAACGTGCCTTGATTGGCTTTGTACGCATGAGTTCTAGGTCCTCCATATTTGGCCTCGTAAATGGATGATGCACAGAGCTTACCTCTCCTGTGTCTGGATGTTTTTCAAACATGGGGAAGTCGGTGATCCACACATAGCTCCATATGGATTCGTCGATGATTTCTAATTTCTTCGCAACAGCTTTGCGCACTTCGCCCAGTGGCTCTAGCGCAAATGGGTACTGCCCTGCGGCAAAGAAAATAATGTCACCGTCTGCTGCACCTGTTTCTTTCAGGAGGGAAGCCATGAATTCGGCAGAGGTATTTTTTACAACAGGTCCACTATCTTCGCCAACACGCACCCATGCCAATCCCTTGGCACCGTGTACTTGCGCAAGCTGTGTGAGTTCGTCGATATCTTTGCGACTAAAATCTGCTGCACGTGGTACTTTCATAGCTTTTACGTACCCGTCTTCCATAGTTGCACAGGATTCAAATACGGTGAATCCGCAGGTTTTTGCAAGCTCTGTAATGTCTGTAAATTCCAGACCGAAACGCAGGTCTGGCTTGTCGGATCCGTACGTATGTATGGCGTGTTCGTAGGTCATACGGGGGAATGGTTTTTGTTGGATCTTCTTATCTGGCCGCACAGCTTGCGTTACCTCTATAAGACATTCTTCCATAGTAGAAAGTATGTCTTCCTGTTCGCAAAAACTCATCTCGATCTCAAACTGTGTGAACTCTGGTTGGCGATCTCCGCGCAAGTCTTCGTCACGGAAGCATCGTGCAATTTGGAAGTATTTATCCATCCCGCCGACCATAAGCAGCTGCTTTAGCTGTTGTGGACTTTGCGGTAATACATAAAACGTACCAGGGTACATGCGTGACGGTACCAGATATTCCCGAGACCCTTCTGGTGTTCCTTTGACCATAATAGGTGTTTCGACTTCTATAAAATCATTTCGGTAGAAGTATTCACGGATCTTTGCGCTAATGGTGTGACGCATACGTAAGTTTTTTTGCATCCGCTCACGACGGAGGTCTAAGTATCGATACTGCAGTCGTACTTCTTCTCCTACATCTTTGTCTTGGTCGATTTCAAATGGTGGTGTTTTGGACTGATTCAACACTTCTAGTTTTTGAACCACCACCTCCACTCCTCCTGTAGGGTTATCTTCTCTTTGTGCGCCTTCTACGCGCTCGCGAACTGTTCCAGATACTTTCAGTACCCATTCAGGTCGTACGCTTTCTGCGAGAGCAAAGAGCTCTGCATCTTCAGGGTTGATAACGACTTGTGTAAATCCGTATCGGTCACGAAGATCGATAAAGATCACTCCTCCATGGTCTCTGCGTCTGTGTACCCATCCACAAAGGACAACTTCCAAACCATCATGTTCGGTACGTAATTCGCCGCAGGTGTGAGATCGTAGCATTGACTGGATTGTACGGGCTTTTGGTAGCTGTTTCTAGTAATATATGAAGGATTACGAGGAGAACAAGGATTGCAAGGAAAACGAGGATCCTTGTAATCTTCGCAATCTTTGTAATCTTTGTAGTCCTTACAGCAATTTATTCATCGCTTCTTTGAACTCTTCAACATCTTTAAACTCCCTATGGACTGATGCAAAGCGAATATAGGCGACTTTATCGAGCCTTTTAAGTTCTTTCATGACGTCGTTTCCTACAGTAGAACTGGCAACTTCTTTCTTATTTGCCCCCCATTTTTCCTCGAGTTTCGTGAGCATTTTATCCACTCTTTCTTGGGAAACAGGCCTTTTGGTACACGCAGCCCAAATGCCGCGCTGTAGCTTGTCTCTGCTATAGGGCTCTCTGGTTCCGTCACGCTTGATGACGATGAGTGTGCTCATTTCTTGACGTTCAAATGTTGTGAGACGATGTCCACATTTATCGCATTCGCGACGCCTGCGTACGGCACGTCCGTCTTCTGCCAAACGAGAATCTACCACAGATGTATTTGCACTTTTGCAATGAGGGCAATGCATGGGGGAAGTGTAAAACGGAAAGTGGAAAGTGGAAAGAGAAAAAAGAAAGACTCGTCACATGAACGAGTCTTATGTTTTTCAGTGCTGAGCACTGAGCGGTCACCACCGTAGTTTTAGATCTCCATCGGGGTACGGAACCCCGTTTCCTCCACCTGAACCCCCTCCTCTTAGTATGTGTGTTACCAGTTTGGGGGTTACCTTATCTGGGGAAACGTTGTCGAAGCCCCTTGCTTCAAGCAGTGGCACTACTGCCGCTTGCCAGGTTTTAACCTCTTTGGCTTTTGATCGATATGATGAATGAATACACATCATCATAATGCCAAATAGCGTTATCGCGATTACATTTTTCTTCATAGCTATCTCCTGATGGTTGAAGGTGAAGGATCGACTAAATAAACTAAGTTTATTATAATACTAATATAATATTAGTCAATTATAATAGCATGTTTATAGATGAATTTATAGTATTAATATATGAAATTCATCTATAAAATAGTAATTTTCACCTTATCCGTGTCGGATTTTTAAGCACAATACCGATAGCGCAAGGAGATGACCACGAGTATGCCTGCAATGTACCCTAATATATCGATGCTCATAGAGAAGAGGGGAAATCACTTTTCATTTTCCACTTCTATCCCTCCTTTTCGGACAACTTCCATTGTATCTTTGCTCATGTTTACAATGGTTGAGCTTTCATTTTTTGGGAGGTCGCCATCATCCAAGATGAGATCGGGAAGCAGATCGTTGCCTGCGTACTGTTTTTGTATTTCTGTGACAGAGTATGGGTTTTGTTCTCCGTGAATATTTGCAGATGTTGTTGAAAGCGGAGAGCCAAATGCTTCTACCAGTTTTTGTGCGGTGGGGTGAGAGGAGATGCGGATGCCGATGGACGAGATATGAGATATGAGACTTGAGACTTGGGATGTGAGATGTGAGACTTGAGGGGTGATGAAGATGGGTGTGGGTGTTTGGGGGAGTGTTTTTAGAATAATGGTCAATGGACCGGGTAAATGTTTTTTTGCCAATGCCTGCGCAGCATCGTTCCACTCGGTGTACTTTTGTGCTTCTTCGATAGAGGAAAACAACGCGCTGACAGGTTGTGTATGTGGGCGTTTTTTTATGGCAAAGAGTTTTTGCAGTGCGTCCGGGTTTTGCAAATCACACGCTAGTCCGTAACACGTCTCCGTTGCGTGTGCGACGATGCCTCCGGATCGTAGTATTTCTAGGGCTGCCTGAATACTGCTTTCTGATACTGGTAATGCCTTCATGTATTCAGTATTACGTATTATGTATTAAGGGGCAATTATCAGAGTTTTATGAAACGTCATATTTCTGCATGATCTCTTCTAGTTTTTTCTCGAGTACTGTCGACATGTTGATCGTCAGTGGTAGTGGAATGTTTTGTTCACCGATTTGCAGTTGTACTTTTTCTTTTCCGGGATAGGTTTCCAGAACTTTTTTAATATCGAGAAGCATGGTTTTGGGAGCCCTAGCAGGCAAGGTAATGGTGTGGATAGAAATGGACATATCCGCTTTATTGTCCGTTGAGGACTCTGTCTTAGGAAGCTTTTTAGAAGTCTTTGCAGGAGCTTCTTTTGGCGTTTCTGGGAGGGGTTCTTCTTTTTTGCTGGAAACAGCAACAGTTTCTCCTGCAATAACATTCCCTTCTTCGTCGACCATTTCGATCTCGTCGTCCATATCTTCTGTGCTAAGACTTAGCCCCTTTGCCGCCTCTTCTTCGTCAAAGAATCCACTGGATTTCGCATTTTCGATCATGCGTGTAAGCGATACTTTTTTAATGGTATTGGCACGAATCTGCAGTTGCCCTACGCGTACATCTAGGGTTCCTTCGATAATGATCACAATATCAGGTAGTTCTAGAAAAGCAGCACCTTCGGCATACGTTCGTGGAAAAAGGGTCACTTCGATTTTCCCTGTTGGGTCTTCCAAGGAAATAATGGCCATAGTTTCCCCTTTTTTGGTGGTGATTTTTTTGATGCTTTCCACAATTCCTCCAATGGTTACTTTTTTCCCTGCATCCTCCGCTGTCAGTGTTTTTCTAAGCTGAGCTTTTTTGGCAATATATTTGGAGAGTCCTGCCAGAGGGTGGCTGGATACATACATACCAAGTGTCTCTTTTTCCCATTGTAATTTTTCGAGGTTGGTTGCTTCCACTGTTTCTGGGAAATCAATTTTTGCTGCTTCGTGGTCTTCCATTTGAGAGAAGAGATCTGTTTGTTGACTACTGACATCGCTAATAGCTTTCGCAAATTCGACGATTTTATCGTAATGTTCTACCACCTGCTTTCGCTCTGCGAGGGAGTCGAGCGCACCAGACTTTGCGAGTGCTTCGAGTGTTTTTTTGTTGAGCACTTTTGCGAGAATGCGCTTTGCGAAGTCTTCGATTCCTGTGAATTTTCCACCTTCCATTCTTGCCTCAATGATCTGTAGTACAGAACTATCGCCGATACCTTTTACGGCAGTGAGTCCAAAGCGAATGGCGTTGTGTTCCCCTTTTTGCTTTGCAGGAAGGGCGGTGAAGTGACGCAGCGATTCGTTGATATCTGGAGGCAATACTTCGATTCCCATAGCACGACAGTCATTGATCTCGATGAGCACTCGGTCGGTGCGTTGCGCATCAGAAGAGAGGAGTGCCGCCATGAATTCTGTTGGATAATGTGCCTTCAGATATGCGGTTTCATAGGCAATGCGTGCGTACCCTGCGGCATGGGATTTATTAAAACCGTATCCAGCAAATGGAGTGATAACATCGTCAAAAATCTTTTCGGCTAACTTTTTATCATAGCTGTTTTCTAATGCTCCTTCGATGAATTTTTCTCGTTGCGCTTCAAGCTCGGACATAATCTTCTTACCAATTGCACGACGCAGCAAGTCCGCTTCTCCAAGGGAGAACCCCGCGAATACCTGTGCGATTTTTAGGATCTGCTCTTGATAGATACCAATACCGTATGTTGGCTCCAAAATAGGTTTTAAGTCATCGTGAATGTACTTCACTTTTTCTTTGCCGTGTTTTCGTTTGATGTAACTGGGAATCCATTCCATTGGCCCTGGACGGTATAGCGATACCATCGCTGTAATGTCTCCGAATACAGTCGGTTTTAGCTGCTTGAGATATCTGCGCATTCCACCCGATTCCAGCTGGAATACTCCTGTAGTGTCCCCCTTTTGCAAGAGGGCAAATGCTTGATCGTCATCTGTGGGAATATGTCCAATATCTATTTTCTCACCCTGTGTACGCGCAACGATTTCCAGTGTTGTCTGAATAACCGTAAGGTTCATCAGTCCAAGGAAGTCCATTTTCAAAAGCCCGAGTGCCTCCAGTGGCTTGGCAGAAGACTGTGTGATGGTTGTATGGTCGTCTTTAGGCGCACGTTGAAGTGCGGTGTAGTGTACAGTTGGTTCTGGCGTAATGATCACACCACAAGCATGTACAGAAACGTGACGCGCTTTTTTTTCTAGCTTCAGTGCTGTATCAATGATTTTTTTATAGGTTTCGTTTTCGTCGTATGCACTTTTCATTTCTGGGGTTTCCAGTGCTTCGTCTAATGTCGTTCCTGGACGGTCTGGAATGAGTTTTGCCAGTGCATTCATTTCCAAAAATGGTACACCATATGCCCTTCCTACATCTTTGACTGCGGCGCGTGCAGCCAGTGTTCCAAATGTACAGATCTGCACTACGTGATCTTCCCCGTAGCGTTGCCGTACATATTCCAATACTTCATCTCTGCGGTTATCGGCAAAGTCTATATCCACATCTGGCATGGAGATACGTGCAGGATTTAAGAATCGTTCGAAGAGCAGTCCGTGTTCCATGGGGTCGAGTGCAGTGATTCCTAGGCAGTAACTGACCATAGATCCCGCTGCAGACCCGCGCCCAGGCCCAACGGTGATCCCTCTTTTTTTTGCTTCATTCACAAAGTCGGCCACAATAAGGAAGTATCCAGAGAATCCCATTTTTTGAATGATTTCCAGTTCGTATGCTAAACGCTCTTTGTCTTCTTTTGTTGCAGAGGGGTAGAATTTTTTAAAACCTTCTTGGCAGAGGGTTATGAGGTATTCATGTTCTGGTTCCTGTGCTGGTGTTGGGAAGCGCGGAATGTGATATTTGCCGAATTGCAATTCTATATTGCAGCGATCTGCAATGATTCTTGTATTTTCTAACGCTTCAGGAACATGAGAAAATGCTGCTTCCATTTCTGCAAACGGACGCATGGAAAAGTCGCTTTCGCGCATGGAGAATCTTGTGGGGTCATCTACGTGTGCATTTTTTTGAATACACAGGAGTACATCATGTGCTTCGGCATCATTTGGTCGGCAGTAATGACTATTGTTCGTTGCAACGAGCGGAACATCGAGTTCTTTCCCCCAATGAATCAGTTGCTGATTGATCTCTGCTTGACCTGTGACATTTGGAAGGTCCATGAGTTCAAAATACAAATTTTCTTTCCCGAAAAATCCTTGATACTTTGTGACAAATTCTCGAATGCGTTCCTCGTCTTCTGCTAACGCTGCTTGCGGAATGGCTCCACTCATTGGTCCTGTTAGAGCGATGAGCCCCTTTCCGTGGAGCTGTAAAAGCTCGTCGTCGACACGAGGTTTGTAGTACATTCCTTCTAGGGCTGCTTTGGTTGCTAGTTGTAACAGATTTTCGTATCCCTCTTGTGATTCTGCTAGTAGCACCAATGGATAACGCTTTGTGTCGGTGCCACTTTCTTTGTCATGTCTCGACCGTACGGCAACATAGGTTTCTAGTCCGAGGATCGGTTTTATATCATGTTTTTTTGCATATTGATAAAACTCAATGAGCCCGTAGGTATTACCCTTGTCTTCTAGTCCAACAGCATTTTGTCCTAATTCTTTTGCACGGAGTACGATCTCTTCTGGGCTTGGCAAAGCTTCAAGAAGTGAATAGGTAGAGTGACAATGCAGATGAACAAAATCTTCAGGCTTCATAGGGAAGTGATTGTAGCATAGAAGATTCCTGTTATCGGTGTGTTTTTTTATCGTATTTACGATCCGCACGTCGCATCATCTTCCAGGTTACATACCTTGGTAAAGCTGCCAGATTTGTAGATGCGATAACCGGTAATCAGGCTTCCGGACTGGTTGGGGTCGAGAGGGATAGAGGTGAGGTAGTCTGGGCTGAGAATAGAAAGATCCATTCCGCTAACTGGAGGGTTTGTGCAATCCACACCAGTGAGTGTTGTTTGGCAGATTTCTTTTGCGTTTGCTTTGATTGTTGGAATACCACTTAAAGTGTTTCCATCGATGATGTACTGTGAAATAGCATTTTCTATTTCGCGGATAGCGGCTCCACGACTAACGTTTCTCGCGTCGTTTAGTTGTTTTGTCGGGTTGATGGCGACAAGGACGATGGCGGATAGGATTCCGAGGATTCCTATGACCAACATCAGCTCGAGGAGGGTGAAACCTTTGCGATTCATTATGTATAGAATAGGTAATTTTTCTCGTGTGTGCAATTTCTCTTCTTTTACAGTTTTTCCACTGCTTCTTTACAGCGTTCCCATGTATCTTTTTCATTGCTCGTTGTTTCATCTGTGGGATCAAATGTTCCAGATGCATACGGGAAGCAGTCGTCACTGAAAAGAATCTTTAATATGGTTTCCAATTGAGCATTGCATTGCCTATTTACACATGACCTACGTAAAAAGTAAGCATATCCTTTTGCAAAACTGCGCAATCCTCCCGAGGAGTCTTGTACCAGCTCCACATTTTGCCTCATGGCATCGCGCAGCGGTTGCATGACGGTTGTCACTGCGCGCTGCATGTCCTGTGCTTTCGGAAGAATAACTGCTTCTTGCAATGCTTGTCCCAGCATAAATTGCGTCCATCGATTGCGCATGTAGTCGCGAATCATGGCGATATAGATTTTGCCCATTGCTTTTTTTCTGTCCTCTTCGTCTACAAATTCACTCGGTGTTTTTATATAATCGGGGAACTCTCTTTGCGTTGCCCAGTAGAGATTCAGCTTTAGAAAATCATTCCAAATACTTAAGTGGTCTTTTGCAAAAAAGAATGGCCCACGTAGCGGATGCGTTGCCCAGAGCGTTGATGGCTTTACAATGTCTGCGGGGTCATTGTCTCCGTCGAGGTCACTACCTATTAGTTCTGCAGGGACATCTGCATTGCATCCATAGACATGTTTGTGTTCGACGTCTCGTACTTTTGTTTGACCAAATTGTTCAAGATGGTTTTTCTGTTCTTGGCTCAGCATGGTGTCGTCGAGGATGTTGTCCATGGTGATCGCTGCGTCTTTGATGTGTTGTGTATCGTTTAAGAAATCATCACGGGCAGTAATAAGATCATTCAGCGCATCGTACTCCGTTTTACTGCTGGTGTCGGTGAGGTCTTCAAAATCACTAAGCACACTGAGGTCACATCCGTATCCAGAGAATGTAGGGGCTAGGTAGTTGGAATCAAATGGACATATGGGGTCGTATTCCGGCGGCTGATTGTCTGGACCATTTGCGTCTATGCATTGTGCGCTGTTGAGACAATCGTTACGTGTTGGGTAAAAAACATTATTATTTTTGCAGTCATTGGAGGTTACGTATTCACATGCTTCTGTACTTGCAACACAACACCAGCCACCAAAGGGTTCGTCAAATGTGTGCCAATATTGCCATATTTGATCCTGGTGTTCCGTATTGAGTGCGCCGTATACAAGGTGTTTATAGCGGTTATTCAAAAAAAGTGCGACGGATTGTAGTCGACCAATTCCCCCTAAGGACTTTCTCTCCTGAGCGGCCTTGATCTCACAGCGTACCTCTTCCATCTTTGCTTCAAAGATTGCTAGGTCTGCATGAAGACATGCACTGACTTGGGTAAGATCTCTGGAGTATTCTACGGATTGCATTTCTGTATCG
>Ga0222664_1001034_pt1 | contig 11664 bp, 11 predicted proteins | sample AntAcemetagen604_FD_181147 | JGI IMG/M metagenome (GOLD analysis project Ga0222664, IMG submission 181147) | Saline water microbial communities from Ace Lake, Antarctica - #604 | ecosystem: Environmental > Aquatic > Non-marine Saline and Alkaline > Saline | place: Antarctica: Ace Lake...
CGTTGGTGAGGATGGTATCTCCGCATGTTGGAGCTGTTCCTGTTTCAAGGAGGCAGGTGGAACTGCAACCATCAAAGTTATTTATGTTTCCGTCATCACATTGTTCTTCTTGTTGGAGGATGGTGTCTCCGCAGATGGGAGGGTTATCACTCTTAGTACTTCTTGGCGTTCTGTTGTTTTCGATTCTACATGTAGAACTACATCCGTCTCCTTCGATGATGTTTCCATCATCACAGGTTTCAAAGGATTGGTTAATAAATCCATCTCCGCAGATGTAAGGAGTGGAAGTAGTTTGAACCGGTTGATTGTTGGAGGATTGTGCAATGGACGATGCTGCAGATTGTGCAATGGAAAATGTTGAAGATTGTGCGAGAGATGAAGCACTAGAAGACGGTGTTGCACCGGATTCGGTACACATATTCAGACATTCATCTTTTGAAGAGAAGCATTCAATGTCTGCTATCCCTGTAGAAGCTACCTCAAAAGCACAGAGTTCTCCATTTGTTTCTTTGCAACAGAACTGGAAAACAATGTCACAAACACCACCACTGGTACATGCCGTTTCTTCATCTTCACATGTTAGCGGTGGACATTCGCATTCACCGACTTCTGCAGTGATGTCATAGGAACATCCTTCGGGAGCGGCACCACAGACAAGAGTACATTCTTCTTCCTCTGAAGAATTTGAACAAGAGATGGTTCCACAACTGGTTGGGCAATTGTTTTCATCTCTTGGGGTGTCTTTGTAGTAGCATCCATCATCTGGAGCCGAGCAGGTAATGGGTGTGCACGTTGGAACAGAGGATTGGGAGACAGAGGCTGCAGAGGCAGAGGATTGTGAAACGGTAGTGGAAGATTGTGATGCAGTAGATTGAACACTGGTTATCTGACTAATCTGACTACTTGCTTGAGTGGGAGTGGAGGTGGGAGTAGAAGTGGGAGTAGAAGTGGGAGTGGAGGTGGGAGTAGAGGTAGGAGTGGAAGTTGGAGTGGAGGTGGGAGTAGAGGTGGGAGTAGAGGTGGGAGTAGAGGTAGGAGTAGAGGTAGGAGTGGAAGTTGGAGTGGAGGTGGGAGTAGAGGTGGGAGTGGAAGACGTTGGAGTGGAGGAAGTGCCACCACCACAATCAGCGATACAGACTGGGAAGCAACCAAAATCACCATTCGCAATTCCCTGTTGGCAAGCTACGTTACAAGGATACGGAGGGTCAACACAAATTACTGCAGCTTCGTCTGCATCACAGACTCCGTCTCCACATCCACCACATTGCGCAGAAATAATCGGATCGTTCTTGCAATTACCGCTGGATGTATCGCAGGAATCGGCAGTACAAATATCGGAATCATTACATGATTTTGTCGTATTGACACATGTTCCATCACTACAAGAGTCTGTAGTACATGCATTGCCGTCGTCACAGTTCATCTCATCGCACGACGGCGGAAGTATGCCTATCGGAACACACATCGGCCAACCACAGGCCAGATCTGTATCATTACCCCCTGGGTCACAAGAGGGAAACGGATTTAATAATTGATAATACAGAGGACATCCTTCACATACAGGTGCACATTCTTCTCCACTGAAGAGCGTTAAGCATACTCCACAGTCAGCTTCCAATGGTCCGTATACTGACACTTGTGCAGGCGAAGTCACTGAACTTCTGTTTTGCAGAACGACAATCAGAACTATAAGAATAGTAATGCCTCCTGCAAAAAACTTTTTGTAATCCATTCCCATGAATTCTAATAGACAAAATTATCAAAACCTACTCTTTTGACTTGTGCAACAGTAAAGATCCATTCTGCTTATGTTTACACCTCTATCTCTTGATCCCTCTCTGGCATGATCACTTCCAAATTTGGAAGAACATGTGTCAAACGATCTGCAAATGGCTGCATCTGTGTTTCTTCTCCGTGTACCAAAATAATCTTCTGGAGTCCTTCTATGGCGTACACGTAACTGTCTAAGTCTGACATGTCTGCATGACCAGAATATGCATTGATATATACCGTTTCTGCTTTTTTCTGATAGATCCTATCAAATATTTTTATCTCCGTAATTTCTGGGTCAATAATACTCCTTCCAAGGGTATGTTCTGCCATATATCCCACAGCCAAAACAGTATTTTTCTCATTTTCAATTTCATTTTTCAAATGATGACGAATACGACCCGCTTCGCACATACCACTTCCAGCCATAATAATCATCGGGCCAGGAGTACCGTTTAATGCTTTGCTTTCCTCCACACTATCTGTGTAGCGCACTAACGAGAATTGGAATGGGTTATGTGCTTTTGCAAGGAAGTTTTCGTACATCTCTTTGTCGTAACATTCTGGATGTTTCATAAATACATCCGTTACTCTGGTTGCCAGAGGAGAATCAATAACAATGGGAATTGCAGGAATTTCTTTTGCATCCCACAGGGTGTGCAAGTCATAGACAATTTCCTGTGTACGCTCCAAAGAAAAAGCAGGAATAAGCACTTTTCCGCCTCTTCGTGCCGTACGAACAATCACCTCTTGCAAGGCATGTTTAGCCGTTGTGATATCTTCGTGTGCACGATTTCCATAGGTACTTTCGCAAATCAGAACTTCTACAGGGGGCATGGCTGCGGGGTTTTTAATGATGGGAAGCATGCTGCGTCCAAGATCTCCACTGAATCCAATCATGCGCTTTTTATTATTTTCTTCTATTTCCAACACGACCATAGCAGCGCCTATGATGTGCCCTGCATCTAAAAATTTCGCACGAATACCTGGAATCACATCAAACCATTCATTGTAATTGCGTCCTGTAAAATGCTTCATACAGTCAATGGCATCTTGTTGTGTATACAAAGGTCCATCACATTCCATCATGGATTTTTTCAAATATTTACAGAAGAACTCTTCATCCTTTTCATTGATAAATCCACTATCTTGTAGCATCACTTCTGCCAAATCCAGCGTGGCATAAGTACAATAAATCTTTGCTTTGAATCCTTTCTTGGAAAGCACAGGAACACGTCCAACATGGTCTGCATGTGCATGACTAAGGATCATAGCGTCGATCTCCGATGGCTCGAAAGCAAATTCTGCATTCTTCACTGCAGCCTCTTGTCTATGCCCTTGAAACAAACCACAATCCAAAAGAATTCTTTTGGTTTTTCCATCCACTTCTATTTGGATTTCATGACAGCTACCTGTCACTTCTAGTGCCGCTCCATGGGGAATGATCTTCATTGTGCAATAGTGTAGCAGGCAATTACCTTCCTCACGAATAAAAAATATTCCTCGTCTATTTTAAAAATGCGACTGTGTACTCCTCTATAATTCTTCAGAAATATGACAAAATATATTATCACGATATTGGCTGTACTAAATGGATTTGGCAATGTGGCATTCGCACAAGAGCCGTCGAAAAGCAGCTCTGCGATGGAAGCACGAGTTTCTACCAGACGCGCTGAGCGCATCCGGCAAGAACAGAGCAATATGCAAATAGTACCTGCTCACACACAATCCATACTTTCTTCGTTGGAACTTCGACGAGAGCAACGCAGAGCACAGCGTCTGAGCAATGAACCGTTGCCCATCAAACGTGTGCTGGTCGATGCAGTCAATATGGAACGTGCCAAAATGGGGCTCTCTGCATTACGTTTCAATATACTCTTAGAAAAATCCGCACAGGCACATGCGCAGGACATGAAAACGCGTGATTACTTTGCCCATATAAATCCTGATGGATTGCATAGTCAACAACGCATAAAAGCGACGGGCTATGGTGTGATCAATGCACAGAAATGTCACTGTCATTACTCAGCACACTTCGGAGAAAACCTGGCAAAAGGACAAACAACAGTCAAAGAAGTTGTTCGCGACTGGATGGAATCCCCTCCGCACAGAGAAGCTATACTCGAACGAGATTTTACAGACATTGGTGTTGGTATTATTGATGATCTCTGGGTACTGAACTTTGGAGGAATTGATATTTCAGGAGTGAATGATTGACGATAAATATTTTGTTTGTATAATACTATTCTCTCAGTATGGTGCTGAGCAGATCTTTCAGTTTATCGTTGAATCTTTATCCCTTGAAAGGGTGCGCAATGAAAACAGAGCAATTACGGAAAAAAATCCAATGGATGAGTATTACCTTTGTCGTAATAATTAGTTTTTTATGGGCTTTTAGTGACATAACCGCATCTGCAGTTATTATCTCCATTGAGCCTGCTGGAGGTTTTTCAGATGAAGATCGGACATTCATCTCAAGTATGCATGTCACTGGTGGAGACCGAGAGCGTATTGCCAAAATATTTGCGAAGCATTTTCGTGTAGAAACTAGCGCAACACGGATGGAGTACAAATGGTGTATTGCAATAGATAGTGGCCACAAAATTCATATCAAAGATATACCACACCCATTTTACAAGATGGATATCTATCAAACTGGAATGATAAAAGTTATTCCGAATCCAAATATGGATATACCTAATAGTCACCTAAAAAAACTAGGTGATGCCATCTATTTGGCTCACAAAGATGAGTAAAGGATTCACAGATACACTGAAAAACCCGCAGACATTCTGCGGGTTTTTATGGAATAGTTTTTTTTCGTCACTGTTTCAGTATTCTCTTGTCCCTTTTTTCTTGATTAATAGAAAAGAGTACAAGGAGTACAAGGATTTCGAGGGTCACAAAGAAAAACGATCGTCTGGCCCGTCCGAACGGATTCATCCAATCAAACAAACTACTCTTTTCTTTGTACTCTTTTCAGTCTTTGTACTCTTTGTACTCTTTGCAGTCTTTGCAGTCCTCGTAGTCTTCGTAGTCTTTGTAGTCTTTGTACTCTTCGTAATCCTCGTCATCCTCGTCATCCTTCCTACAAATCCACCGACGAAAGCAATGCAGATTTCTCCGCAGAACTCAGTGGCCGAAACTCTCCTTTTTTTAATGTTGGATGCAGAGTCATAACGCGTGTACGACGCAAAGAAATCAGTGGAATTCCCACCTTCTGACACATACGACGAATTTGTCTGTTTTTCCCTTCTGTTAGGGCTATGGTAAATGTAGTATTGCCTGTTTTTACTACGGTTGCAGACTTGGTTTTTTCATCTTTAATCATAATACCTTTACGCATTTTTTCCAGCTGACCTTCTTTGACCTCTTCGTTAGACTCTACTTCGTATTCTTTCTCATGATCAAATGAAGGATGTGTAAGGCGATACGCAAGCACACCGTCGTTGGTAAATAGCAACAGTCCAGATGTTTCTTTGTCTAGCCTTCCAACTGGGTAGACTTTCCCTTGTAGTTCTTTTGGCAATAAGTCACGCACTGTTCGGTCTGGATGTTCATCGTTATCCACATTACTGGTGATATACCCCACTGGCTTATTCATAAGGTAATACATCATGTCTTGTCGATCTTTTAAGATCTTTCCATCTACCTCTATGGTATCTATTTGTGCATCTGCCTTCTGTCCAAGCAGCGCTACTTCTCCGTTTACTTTGACAAGACCTGCTTCAATGTACTCCTCTGCTTTTCTGCGAGAACATATTCCTTGAGCCGAGAGGATTTTCTGTAGTCTTTCGAGCATACAGGCAGTGTATACAATACCACCACTTCCGAGAAGTATTCTGGATACAAAGGCCGAATACTAAATGCAATCTTTGACATGCTTTCTTTAGCAGGTCATTGTTTCTGTTTTGATCCTCTATGCATAGAGTCCGATAAATTGAATAAATTTTTTATACAGATAAAACCCCTTACAATAGGAATAAAATCAATTCAGCTTCTTAAAAGAACCTATACGGCGTTTGGATCGGTAACGTTGAGTTTGAGTCGTTCAAAAATGATCTTTGCCGTTTCTGCACGATTAATAGCATCGTCTGGACGGAACGTACCTAGTTCTGCACCATTTTCGTCTGTGTCTCCACTAACGATTCCATAGAGATTTGCATACGCAATGTCTGCTTCAAAACGATGTCCTTGTACGTCTACAAAATTACTATACAACGGTAATACTTCGTCTTTGAATGTATCATGAATGATCGTAACAACCTCTGCACGTGTAGCTGATCTATTGAGATCTGCTGGAACACTTGGGTCAAGCATACGCACACCCATTGCCTCTCCACAGGCGACATACTTCTTTGACCAATGATTCGCTGCTTGTGGGTGTTTCGGTGTATTTGTACACTGTGCTTCATCTACCCCTGCAGATTCCATTGCCATTTTCAACGCTTCTGCGATGGTCACTTTATTTGCTGGACGATACTCTCCTGTTGGACGACCGTTGCTGTCTTTAAAACCAGAAACAATTCCCCACTCCGCAAGCGAAGCAACATATGGATTAAACCAATCTTCATCTGCTACATCACGAAATACGGGACCAGTAATATCTTGGAGTTGTTCGATCACATCGGAAAAGTCTGCAGCATTGGCCTGCTCCCAAACTTGCAGCTCACCTTGCAGTGCAACAATTTCATCAAAAAATGCGCCTGCAACACCAGTCAAAACTAAGAGTCCTAGAGTCATTCCTGTGATGAGTTTTTTTTGTAGTTTCATGTATGTATGTGGGTTTATGCAAATAGTATACAGTATTTTACTTTTTTTATCAATTACTCCTTTATTGGATCGGCAGTAGTTTCCTCTTCTTTCTTTGATTCTTTCGCAATATCTGCATCTGAGGCAATTTGTAATGTATAGGTAAATGTAGTGCCTTTTCCGACTTCAGACGACACGGTGATGTCTCCTTTTTGTAATTGCATGAAGTTCTTTGCAATAAAGAGGCCCAGTCCAGAACTACTTTCCGCACTGGTATTGGACTTCTTCACACCACTACGCGAGAAGAGGTTTGCCATCATTTCTTCGGTCATACCGTCTCCTGTATCCGTTACACGAATGACTCCCATGCCATTCTCCTCTGAGAGTGTTACGGTAATACCTCCTTTCTTCGTGTATTTAATAGCATTACTAATACTGTTGGTAATGGATTCTGCTGTCTTTTCCAAGTCTGCCAGAACCATAATGCCTTTCTGTTTTTCATCGATCTTCAGCGTGAGCCCTGCTTTCTTGGCAGCAGGAACGTAGTCACGAATTGCTCTTTCCGCAATGTCGCGTAGTGGTACAGCATGTCGGACAATGGTCACTACTCCTCTGTCTAGACGAGACACATTCAAGATGTCCATAATCAAGTGGTAGTTACTAATGTTTACACTGTGCAGCGTGTTCATGAGGTCACGGAGATCATCAGAGATTTCACCATAGTCACCGTCGAGAACCGACTCTATGTTCCATCGCATAGCGGTAATCGGTGCTTTGAGCTGATGGCTCACAATAGACGTAAAGTCTTTAAGCGCTTGGTTTTTCTCTTCTAAGGTTTTGTTCAATACGATGTTCTTTGCACTGATGCGAGCAAGTGTGGCGATCATGATCAATGTGAGAAACGTCATCATTCCACCAACGACGCTCAGGTTTCTTTTTACTTCATTCAGCAATGCAAATGCATCTTCCTTTGGCTGTTGCGCTACCACTACCCAAAGATGTTTTCCTACGGCAATAGGTAAAAACGTTGCGACCATCTCTTTGTCGACAGTGGGATCTGTATATTCACTGGTTTGTAACATTCCCTCATGTGCCTTTTCAATAGCAGGAATATCGATATACGATTTATTGATGGAATAACCCACCGTGATATCTGGATGCGCAACCAGTGCTCCGTCTTGGTCCAATAGAAGAATGTTTCCATTCACACCAAGGCCAATATTTTCTAGCCACTTAGAAATATGATCCACCTGATACTCAAATACGAGTACCCCTAAAAATGTATCTCCAGAAATAATAGGTGTGGCAATGGCTATTACTGGCTTATCTGGAAATTGTGAACGGATATAGAGACCAGAAATATACGGCCTCTTATTCTTTTTTACTTCATAAAACCATGTCCAACCTGCAAAGCTGGAACCATACAACCCTTCTGCTGTTGGAAATTCACTCCATAATTTTCCATCAGCATCCACCACAAATGCCCTGTGAAGCTTTGCATTACTCACCATGATCGCCTTCAAGCGTGAACGCATTGCCAGTTCATCTTTTTGCTCCACTGCGCTGATAGTTCCCGGAATAGAGGCGACAGCATGTGCCAGTTTTACATTTTGCTGTACATCTTGCACCAGCAACTGCGCCAAACTTTCTGAAGCGGAGATGTTTTCCTTTTCCACCAAAAAACGCACAGAGTCCGAAGACAACTGAAAACTATAAAAGCTCAGCAAGACAATCGGCAAGAACGCCGCCAAAAAAGGAAGGCTCCATTTCCATTTATGCAGACGCACTTCGGACTGAAGAACGCTTTCTGCGTCTGCCTCTGGGGACTCCTGCTCTTTGGTCATATTTGTTTATGTATCAAAGAATTATAGCAGAATTTTGATTTTTTCGCCAATACAGGAGATCTATGGTGTTCTTTTGGCTGTTGGAACAGACTTTTTGGCTTCTGTAAGGGGTAATCTCTATTTATAGAGTTTGATATTCACTTCCAGACCCCCATCTTCCGCATAAAGCGATCACACTAAAGCACTGCTTATTTTTCACCCCATTTAGCCATGGATAAAGATTCCCTCCACCCAGATACAAATTCTGACACTATAGATCGTGTCTTTAGTGACCCAGACACACTTCCTTTGCCTGATCCTGGCATTGCAGATTCTCTACGCTCTGTGTTTAAGCCAAAGCCAAAAGCACGCCGAAAAGATCAAAGCCATATGCGTACTATAGAGGAGGTTGAAGCACGAATGATGATGAGTGCAACAACTGGAGATGCGAGCACTGTAGAAGACGATTTTTCCTCTGATCAATTGGATGACCAGTGGACTGCCAAGTTATCCAACAAGAAGAACCACCTCGCCGCTCCGGAGAATGGACAACTAGAAATTGCTGGAAAAAGCCTTGTCGTCACTGCAGATGAGTTTGTACCGACGACTGAAAAACCAGTAATTGTCGAAGGAGAATGGACACCTGTCTCTACAAATTTTGAATCATTGATCATCAACACCAGAACATCTGGAGAGCTCAATCCAAAAAAAGGAAATGCTAATGACGGCATACAGTTTTTAGCAAATACCAAAGGTGCATTTATCATCAAAGACCTGTTGTCTGGTAAACAGATTGGAAGAAATAAAATAAATCTGACCGTAGGTGAAACGTATTCTTTCCGCGTTGAAGATGACGGTTCTGTCGTGCAATTTTCCATCAGTGACATGCAGGGAAATGTCATGGGGTCTGTCAGTGGAATGAGCACGAGCCATAATGATCAAAACTTTGTAAGCCTGTCGAATAACAGCGGAAAAGGTCATGCTGTCTATGACAATATAAGGATCGGATCTGTGGCAGAAAATATTGTGGAGAAAGAGATAATAGAAGACGATTTTTCATCCGATCAGTTAGATGACCAGTGGGTTTCCGAGCTTTCCCGTAAGAGAAACCACCTCGCCGCTCCGGAGAATGGCCAGCTGAATATCGCGGGGAAAAGCCTTGTAGTTACTGCAGACGAGTTTATCCCGACGACTGAAAAACCAGTAATTGTCGAAGGAGAATGGACTGCCGTCTCTCCGAACTTTGAATCGCTGATCGTCAATACCAGAACATCGGGGGAACTGGATTCTAAAAGAGGAAATGCCACTGACGGCATACAGTTTCTGGCAAATACCAAAGGAACTTTTATGATCAATGATTTGATGTCGGGTACACGAATCGGGAAGAATAAGATCAATCTGAATGTCAATGAGACGTATGCGTTCCGCATTGAAGATGACGGTTCTGTCGTGCAATTTTCCATCCGTGACATGCAGGGAAATGTCATGGGGTCTGTCAGTGGTATCAGTACCAGTCACAATGATCAGAATTTTATCAGTCTTTCAGACAAAAGTGGAAATGGTCATGCCGTGTATGACAATATATCCATCGGATCTGTGGCAGATGCGTTCTTCTCCGATCCCGATGCCGTTGCGCAAGCGTTGAATATCGATGCGCCTCAGGCAAAAGCAGTCGTACAACAGCTGAAAGAATATAAAGATCAGGTACTGCGCATCGGTGCAGCCAAAGATATTCTTTCGCTGATCGGAACAGAAAATATTCCCAAGAATGCCGTGTCGGTGATGGAGAATTTTGAATGGGAAGTGGGAGAAAAATACTGGGGATCACACGCTGCGACAGACCCTCGCTTGAATGGTGTTGCTTTTCACGGATATCATGATGAAGATATTTCTCGTAACGGGAAGAATTTGCTTGTATCAAAAAACGGATATCTTGACCCGTACATCACTTTCGATACACCAACGTATGTGCATGCGTTTTCGTTGGAACAGATGGCCGGAGGAGACACGGCATGGGTACGTATTACTTATGAGGACGGAAGTATGCACAGGGAAAACGTCGGAGGTGGTGGTACGTTTTTGGTAAATGCGAAAGTCACAAAGATCTTTTACGATCGCGGACGCAGTGACGCTGCATTTGGCTTTCGGGATGTGATTATTGCCGAAAGCAGTGCGGCACAAGAAGAGGAAGAACATAAAGCCATAGATGCTCTGTTCTCCGATCCCGATGCCGTTGCACAAGCGTTGAATATCGATGCGCCTCAGGCAAAAGCAGTCGTACAACAGCTGAAAGAATATAAAGATCAGGTACTGCGCATCGGTGCAGCCAAAGATATTCTTTCGCTGATCGGAACAGAAAATATTCCCAAGAATGCCGTGTCGGTGATGGAGAATTTTGAATGGGAAGTGGGAGAAAAATACTGGGGATCACACGCTGCGACAGACCCTCGCTTGAATGGTGTTGCTTTTCACGGATATCATGATGAAGATATTTCTCGTAACGGGAAGAATTTGCTTGTATCAAAAAACGGATATCTTGACCCGTACATCACTTTCGATACACCAACGTATGTGCATGCGTTTTCGTTGGAACAGATGGCCGGAGGAGACACGGCATGGGTACGTATTACTTATGAGGACGGAAGTATGCACAGGGAAAACGTCGGAGGTGGTGGTACGTTTTTGGTAAATGCGAAAGTCACAAAGATCTTTTACGATCGCGGACGCAGTGACGCTGCATTTGGCTTTCGGGATGTGATTATTGCCGAAAGCAGTGCGGCACAAGAAGAGGAAGAACATAAAGCCATAGATGCTCTGTTCTCCGATCCCGATGCCGTTGCACACATACTGCCACCACAACACGCCGAGGCTACTACACCTCAACCTACATACGAAGAACTACAAGAAAATATTGATCAGATAAAAACTGCTATTTTAGAACGCGGAATGGAGGCAAGAATATTGGAGCAATCAACGACAGAAACATTTGATGTATGGGATCCGGATACAATGGTAAATATTAGGGGGACTTCCAGTATTTCTGGCGGACAATTGTATGTGGGAGCCGCGAGCATGGTTCAGCTGACACAGGTGCCTATACGCCAACAAGGTCAGGAGAAAATAACCACGATGCACGTCGAAGTGGGTGGTGATCGTTTTATGTGGAGATCAGGGGCAACACAGGAAAATGAGTATGCTGGACAAGCGGTGGATATCATCGCAAATAAGTACGTCGGTATGACGGGTCCACAAGGTGATAGTCATCCGCATGCGTATTACGTCAATGGTGTATATACCATTGTAGAAACAGAGAACGACG
>Ga0222664_1001035_pt1 | contig 11650 bp, 18 predicted proteins | sample AntAcemetagen604_FD_181147 | JGI IMG/M metagenome (GOLD analysis project Ga0222664, IMG submission 181147) | Saline water microbial communities from Ace Lake, Antarctica - #604 | ecosystem: Environmental > Aquatic > Non-marine Saline and Alkaline > Saline | place: Antarctica: Ace Lake...
GTTTGAATCTATAAAGATACAATCAGCTGGCGAAAGAGATCCAGACGCTAATGATGCGACTGGTATGAGTGCCTCTAAAATGAGACAAGCCGCGATTGATAATGATTTTATTTCGTTTAATAACGGTACGCCTTCTGCTCTATCCGATGACGATACAAAAAAATTATTTAATCTATTACGTAAAGGAATGAACCTTAAAGAGCAATCATCCTTTAGGACTCATATCGATTTAGAACCTGTTTCAGAAACAAGAGAGCAATACGTCAAAGGCGATCTGTTTCAAATTGGTGACATAATAGAAATTAAAGAAACGAAGACACTAGCGACTATTACTAAACTCGGAACTAATTACCTAATCGTTGAATCAGAAGAAGGTATTGTTAATACTAAATGGTTGCATGATGTCACGAGTACAGAGCGTAAAGAGACCGAAGCCAGTCGTAAATTCAAAGAATTGTTTGGATCAACTTCAAGGGCCAGGACGTGAAGAGCTTTAAAGAGTACTCGACATTAAATGAATTAACTAACAAAGTATTAGGTAATTTTGCCGTGAGAATGTGGGGTACATTATTATATATGAGCTACGGTCATTTACCTTCAGGCCCAGGAAATTTAAAGCGTTTAGAACTAGAGATATTTAAATATCTTAGATTGAAAGACGACGACGATAAACAAGACACCGAAGAGTGGTTTGCCGACGGCGCGTCTATGGGTGGCGAAAAACTATTAACTAAAAAACTCTTCGATCAATTACTGAGATTGAACGAAGTGAAAGTAAAGAAACTTTTTGGTATGAAAGTCTGGCGCTCAGGCCCAGTTCGAAAGGGATGGAATTCCTTTACTACAAATGAAGAAAGCGCTAAGCACTATGCTAAAGCCGCAGCCTCTCTTGTATATAAACTTCCAAGAGGAACTAAATATATAGAAACTAACGGATATGCGGATATTGATGAAATCATTATACGTGACGATCAATTACCTAAAGGAACAAAAGTATAATGAAAACGTTTAAAGAAGTATTAGTAGAAGCCCGGCAATTTAAAGATCCTAAAAAGGATTCTATGGTTACTAAAGCAGGTAAGACTATTGTCATTGACAAAAGTAAGGAAGCTGAATTCCTGAAAAAAGGTTGGACTCTTTCTGAAGTGAAAGACAAAGAAGCTGACCTGGAAGAAGCTATCGGCTCAGAGCTTAAAAATCTTAAGAAAAAATATAAGAAAGATCTTAAGGATTATGAAAAAATCGGTCACTTCAAGAATGATAAAGCAGAACAAGCCTTCTTTGATTTTGCGATGGCTAATGGCGAAGTTAGAACCGATGATCCTGATGAATTCGAAAAATTTATGAGTGATGTTCTAGACGGTGTTTTTGTAGAAGGAACAGAATTCGTTCCGCATGATATGTTCGATAAAGATGGAAAAGCCCATAGAGCTAAGACCTTGGATGATCATAATCGTATGGCAGAACTGGGATACACTATGGATAAAAAGGGTTAAAGAGCAAATGCATAGCTTTTTAAAACATATTAACGAAAGATTCGGTGAGTTCGAAGGTAAAGTAGTACCTCTTGAACAACCAATGATCCCGCCTGTTAAGGAAGAACCACAACTGAATTCTCCGAAGAGGTCTTCGGGTAAAAAGAAGTATGTCGTATATGTTAAGAATCCTAAGACGGGTAACATTAAAAAAATAGAATTCGGCGATGAAAAAGGTGGATTATCATCTAAGATTAATGATAAAGATGCCGCTAAGAATTTTGCTGCTCGTCATAATTGTGATACAAAAACAGATAAGATGACGCCAGGATATTGGTCATGCCGCTTGCCTAAATATGCTTCAGATCTTGGACTCAAAGGTGGCGGTAATTATTTTTGGTAAGGATTATTAAATGATAGACGTAGCAACATTCGGTAAACCTTATTGGGAAGACGGAGAAATCCGTACCTTTGATATATCAAAAGAAGATGACGAATACGTATGGCATAGAGATAGAACAGATCGAGAAATAGAAATTCTTGAAGGCGATGGATGGCAATACCAATTGGATGGCTGTCTACCTTGGTTATTAGAAAAAGGAATGGTGTTTGATATAACGAAACTTGAACTCCACCGTTTAATTAAAGGCATCAACACATTAAGAATTAGGATAGTAGAACGTGGTTAAAGCAAACGACGCCGAACGACGAGATAAAAGACTCGATCGGATAGAAGAAAAAATAGATAAAATGGTAGAAGCCATTATATCAATTGCTCGAGCTGAAGAAAAGATAATAACATTATCGTCTTTCAGTAAACAACAAGCAAAGCAAATTCTAGATCTTATAAATAGAATTGAAGAATTAACGGAAACAGTAACAAAAAATTCAAATACCGTCCGTATAATAAACCGAACATTTTGGTTGATAACGTCATCAGCTATAACTGCAATAATTGCGACAGTGTTCATGAATAGTAATAGCATATAAAAGGAAAATTAAAATGCTAGATAAAGAAAATTTGACAGTCCTTACTGATGCTATTAGTAAGATAATGAACCCAGTAGCGGATGCAGAACCTGTATCCCTCGATGAAGCGGTTATTAACGAAAAGCTTAAACCAGCAAAAGGTAAATCAGTTCTTGATATTGATTTTGCAGGCGAAGAAGCCGACATGGATGCCGTTGCTAAGAAGTATAGGATTAAAGTTAAAAAAGGTAAACTAGCTGGAACAGCATTGGTTGCCGGTGACAATAAAAATATCTTAGCCTATTTGCAATCAGATGATTACGCGATGGATGACGAAAACATTATGGATATCTATCCTGAGGTTGTTGCCGAAGGTAAAAGGAATGAATTTATACCCTTTGCTAAAAGCGATGCCTTCATTTCGAAAGATAACGATGCCGCAACAGGCCGTAAAGTTATAAATGTTAGATCCGGTGAAAGCTTCAAAATATTAAAAACTTTTGGAACCATGAAAGATGCAGAAAAGTATCTTGACAAGGTGAATGAAGCCTATGATCGTAATAAACTTGTCAATAAAGTGATGAAGCCTATTAAAGATAAAGAAGCTTTAAAGCCTAAGCCTAAAAAAGAAGAAAAGGGTGACAAAGAAGATTACGAAAAATTCTTTGCTGCTGCTCTTAAAAAATTCGGTGTTGACTCACCGGCTCAATTAAAAACTGATGAAAAGAAAAAAGAATTCTTTGATTATGTCGACAAAAATTGGGAAGGGAAAGGCGAAGTAAAAGAAGCTGTTGGTGCTAACGGCCATGCTGGTCCACAACAAGATCCGAATCAAGGTCTATCACCTAAAGCTAAATTAATAAAAGCATTCCAAGAGCCTGAAGCTCCGGAATATGCTGACGCAAATAAAACTGCGCTTTCAACATTCGCTAACATTATGAATAGCGTTAATGTCGTAACACCTAATAGAGGATCAGACGTTACTGAACAAGACCCAGCGCCTGAGAATACTATTCAGAAGCTGGCTAATTCTACTAAATAAACTGAGTATAACATTTGATGATGAAAAATTTTAGTGCGTTTATAACAAATCCTGGATCTCTTGCTGAGAAGGTTGACGAAATCCCTCAGCAAGATTTGCACATTATTGTAGTAGGTAAATCAGATAATGATGGTACCTTCGCAGATATTATCGAACAGGTATGTAAGAAAAAAGATATAAAGTATACGTTACTTGATGTCGACGAAGCTTGGGTATCTACATCAGACGTAGAAATTGGTTCAGCGGTTATACAAAACTATGACGGTGAAGATAATTCAATTGAACTTAACGTAAAGAATTCTATAGTCTTCGCCCGCGCCGGCGCGGTGAGCACGTTAACGTCACAGGCTATCGTAAGTTCATTACATAACATCGGGTTCTTTCTCGTTAACGATTTAGAATCAATGTTGATGTGTGATAACAAAATGGCCAGTGCGTTATTATTTGAACGTAATAATATTTCAACTCCACGAACAAGTATCCTATCAAACGAAAAATCAATATTAGATTCTCATAAGAAAATTGGTGGTAAGTTTCCTGTAGTAATGAAGACGCTAAAAGGAACCCAAGGTGTCGGCGTAAGTATAGTCGATAGTATGTCATCATTAGTTTCTGTTGCCCAATCGTTATGGAAATTTGATGCTGATATTCTGATACAAGAATACTTTGATATTGAATACGACATACGAACACTAGTCGTTGGTGGTCATATCGTCGGTTCATCTAAACGAACACAAGCCAAAGACAATACTGACTTTCGTAATAACGTTCATCAAGGCGCGAGTACCAAACCTTATAAGTTAAACGAACAAGAGATGGATATTATTAAACGTGCCGCACGCGCGTCAGGCGCGTTATACTGTGGTGTAGATCATTGCATACACAAAGACGAACCATATATTCTAGAAGTAAACGGTTCACCTGGTATTCGTTCAGAGTTTAATGCATACGATGTTGAAACAGAAGAATTGATAGGCAAAGCCACCGATTACGAAATCGGTGAAATGGTCATTGATTACTTCTCATACGAAGTACATAGACGTTCAGGTATGATGCAAGAATCTGGTTATCTTGAAAATATTAATATCGTAGGCTATGGTAATATCCGTACGAAATTTGATACCGGTAACGGCACAAGAGCGAGTATGTTTGTTGTCGATAAAATTGATGTTGATAAGAAAATTGTCAAGTGGGAAAAAGACGGTAAGAAATTTACTTCTAAATTGAGAGGCATATCAGAACCTCATCACGTAGGAAAGATTGACACAAGGCCTATCGTGCATATGGACGTTGAATTCAATAATAAGTTATACAAGAATGTTCCGTTCGGTTTAGCTACAAAAGATTCTGCGTCAACGGTTCTGATCAATAGAGATATGTTAACCCGGTTTAATGTATCGGTTAACCCCTATCGTAGATTTGTATTGAGTGATTATATAGAAAGAAGTGACAACACCGACGTATAAATACAATTAATATTGTAACATATGGATGTGAAAATGATTGACGAATTTGAGATACTAACGGAACAGAATTTATTCTTATACGCCGCTAGAAATTATTATACTCCTTTAGGAATTATACCTGAAGAATTCGACGAAGATATGAAACGATTTCAATATATTAAACGCTTGCTGAATAGATTTATTGAGAAGGGCGAATTAGCGGAAAGACTTATACTAAATCATTTGATAATAGTATTTAACGTATTCGGTATTAAGGCTTCGTTAAGAATGTTAGAGTTCAAACTAGAAAGAGAAAAGTACTGGTCTATAGTAAAACCATTTTTAATATTTCTTAAATATATTAAGAATACCGATTATATACATATTAACGGGATGGATAAAAAAGTTATAGAGAAGCTTAGGAAAATATAATGGGATTATTAAAAAGAGCTGGTGATTTATTCTACACCCTTAGATTTCTAAGGTTGTTAACTACGCCCTTTGAAAAGACCGATGCCTTTAAATTAGGAATCATTGATAAATTCGGTGTAGTAAATAAAGATTTTGCTTCTATCGAAGGCGAACCTGATCCCAATAAAAGAGACAAGTTGAAGAAACAAAAGCGTGAAGTCTTTACTCCTTTTATTAAAATGGTATTCAATCTAAAGAAATTACTTGGTAAACTTCCAGGCGGTAAGAGTACTATTGCTTCTTATGCCGCAGCACTATTCTTGATCAGAGAAAAAGCTGAGTTGTCTGACGATAACGTAATGAAAATTCTAAAAGAATCCGGCCTTGAAACTCTTGATTTTATGAGTGAAAATACGGACTGGTTCCTCCAAGAAGGAACAGATCAATTGATTCCGGGAATATACAGAATGAAATGTTTAGTTCCTAGAATAATAAATTCAGAACCTCATGATGAATTAGTTGAGTACGGAAATAGAGTAAGAGTAGAAGAGAATTCTCTTGCCGGAGACATATTCGGTATAAACATATACGAAGCAACCCATATTAATACTATGAAAAAAATCTATATTACATCATCGGAGATATTTAAATAATGAAAAATCTATTAATAGTACCAATCATTATGTTGATTGCGGGTTGTTCTTATACCACTAAACTAACTGACATAAGTTTTTGGGATGATAACCAAGCCCGGGCTACAATTGATTTACTCACAAATGCCCAAGGCCTGAGTTGTGGTACGCCTCGTTCCGACACCCGCGCTGATGTTAAACTAATGTCCTTTAAAAAACATCTGATGGATATTCAACGAGACCTTAATTGGTTGTCCGCTTATTCAGAAGCAAAGAAAACAAAAGATATCGTTAAGATAATCGTGCCTATGCAAGGTACCCTCGCGGACTTTCAAACAAGAGTTGACGGTGGCAGCATGAGTGTAGGTTATTGCAGACTTAAACAAAAGATTCTAGTACAACAAGCTCATGAATTATCACGAGCAATTATGGTGAGATTTTAAATGAATTTAACAGAACAAGGTGGTACTAAAAGTATCCAAGAACTAGTCGACTGTAACGATGAAGTAGTGTCTAAGAAGGCATCTATGGTCCTAGAGATTCAAGGTCTATACAAAGATAATTCTATTTCTGCACAAGAAATGAAAGAACTCCTTGAAGATATTGTACGTCTCGAAGAGATGGAAAAAATGAGAGCTAATACTGAAATGATGTCGTATTTAATTACTAGCGTGTATGCAATTACTTCCATACTCTAATGAATAAAGTATTTTTTCTGGGGTTTAACAAAACCGCGACTTGTGCTTTACATGAATTATTTTTAAATAGTAACTATACATCAATGCATGAGAGAGATCATAATAAGAATCTCACAAAGACCATGCATGAAAATTGGTCTAATAACAATAATTTATTAGATACTATTGATCAGTATAATGTTTATTCTGATATGAACTATTGTGATGATAAGATGTTCCTCGAAGGTAATGAATTTTATCAAGAACTCGACGAACAATACCCTAACTCATATTTCATATTACAATTCAGAGATGTAAAGTCTTGGATTACTAGTCGTTCTAATCATAATAATAATTATATCGAACGTGCTCGTAAGGCCCTGAAACTGGACACAATATCTGATGTAAAACTACATTGGAAAAAAACAAGACACGAAAGACATAAAGATATTAAACAATATTTTGATTGTAACAAACGGTTCATAACTTTTAATATTGATAAAGATAATATATATAAAGTTATAGACCACGTAAAAGATGATTATGACTTAGATGCTAAGCATTTCAATAGAGTGAATGTTACAAATTATGAGAAAAATAGGTAGTTGGTATTTACCGGAAGCTGAAACTTACGGTACTACGGTTGACGGAGATTGTACTGATGCTCGCGTATTACACGGCTTAGAAATAACGAACCGCGATTTTGTTAAGGATATATTGAATTATACCGATGGACGAAGAGTTTTTGTAGATGTCGGTGCAGGACTAGGATCTATTTCAAGACCGTTGGCCAGTCATTTTGATGAACTACACTGTTTCGAAATTAATCCCGAATCAAGAGAAGCATTAATAGCCAATATGGCCGAGCATAAGAATACTTACGTTTATGATTTCGGTCTAGGACCTAGCGCTCAAGAAGTAGAATTTGGTTATCATTCTACGTATCGTAATGTTGGTTCTGTGATAAAGGAAAACGGCGAATCATATCAAAAACCAAGGCGTGGTAGATATACACCTAATGTTATAGGTAAGTTAAAGATTAAAGCTCTTGATGATCTGAACCTAAAGAATGTTGATGCGATTAAAATAGACGTTGAAGGCTATGAATTTGAAGTTCTAAAGGGTATGGCAAATACTCTTAAATATAATAGTCCGGCAATTTTTATCGAGGTGCACGATGATCGTCACATACAAATGTTAGATTATATGAATGACCTTGAATATTATAACATTGATGTCAACACAAAGCACGATAGAATATATAAAAGGTATAAATAACCTTATATAGGAAAGGTTTTATAATATGGAACTGAAGTTTAGAGAATTCACAGGAACAACGTCTATCCCCACTGGGAAAGATGGTACTGTTGTCGTCAACAAAAAACGTAAACTGTACGATGTCCCTGACCACGTATTTCGCCGTCTTGAAAACGGTAAAATAAAGTATGAACGATGGTCTAAGTATTTAGACAATGGTGCAATATATGAGAAAGAAATTTTAGATTATATTAAAGCAAATAAACAGAATGAAGTTGTGCTCCGTAATCAAGTTACTGGAGAATGCAAATTAATTCAAGTAGTACAAAAGGAAATTAAATGACATACATCAATTTACTAGTAGCATGGGTTAAAGCCCGACTGGCAGAAAGATCTTCATGGGATGGCGCAATGCTTATCGCAGTCGGAGTTCTTATTCTAATCGCAAGCCCATTCGCTAAAATTATGGCATATGGCGCAATCGTATACGGCGCTTGGACTCTTTATAAAAAAGAAAAAGCCAAGAAATAATATAGAATGCCTTATGTTATATTAATCATAATGATAAGCGGACTTTGCGGCGGTGGATATCTTTATTTCAAAGATACTCAAGAACGTCTTGAGGCTGCCGCCGCAAATATCGCTACTCTTAAATCAGTTAATGAAACTCAAGAAGCGACAATTAAACAACAAGAAGAAGACCAAGTAAAGCAACAAGAATTATTAGGTAATCTACAAACATCTATGACGGAAAATGAAGAATACCTTGATGATCTTCGTCGTAAATTGAATAAGCATAATTTAACCCTATTGGCGTTAAAGAAACCTGCTGCTATAGAAAAAAGAATAAACAATGGAACCACGCAAATTTTTAAAGATATCGAGTCTGATACTGCTATCATTAGCAATTAGTGGATGCGCTTTATTTAAATCACCGAAACCGATTGAAACAATAGTTACTAAAACTGTTATACAAAAACAGAATGTACCTATCATGAATAGACCAAAGCCCGTTGTATTAAATCCCGTTGAATGGTTTATTGTAACAGAAGAAAATCTTGAAGAATTCATACTCGATTTTAAGAAGGTTAATACTGAATTTGTTGTTGCGGCAATGACAATTAAAGGTTATGAAAATCTGTCACTCAATGTAGCAGAACTCCGTAGATATATCAATCAACAAAAATCATTGATCGTTTATTACGAAGATTCAGTAAAGCCAAAAGAAGAAACTCCACCTACTCCTCAAAAATAAACTTAATAAATCTATTTACATAGTCCGATTTCTAGTGTATTATATATATATAACATACACACATAAAATAGAAATGGAATTATATCGTGGTTGACATCAAACGAACGAGAGATAAGCATCTTTCTGAACAAGCCCAAAAACTTTTATTAGATTATTATTGTTTACCGCATGAAGAATCCCCACAAGAGGCGTTTGGTCGAGCAGCGGAATGCTATTCAAACGGCGATGAAGACTTCGCCCAACGTATATATGACTATGCCTCTAAGGGTTGGTTCATGTTCTCTTCACCAGTTCTATCCAATGCTCCTGGCGTTCTTGGTGCTAAGCCCGGCGCCTTACCTATCTCATGTTTTTTGACCTATGTCCCAGACACACTTGAAGGTTTGATTGAACATACCTCAGAATTGAGATGGTTGTCAGTAAAGGGTGGCGGTGTTGGTGGTCATTGGTCACACGTCCGTTCAGCTTCTGATAAAGCTCCAGGTCCAATTCCGTTTATGCATACCGTCGACGCAGACATGACCGCATACAAGCAGGGCCGTACGCGCAAGGGTTCATACGCCGCATATCTTGACATATCACATCCGGATATTGTAGAATTCATTAACATGAGAATACCTCAAGGTGATATCAATCGTAAGAATCTAAACATGCATCATGGTGTTAATATAACAGATGCGTTCATGCGTGCTGTAGAATCCGATGCTTCATGGGATTTAATTGATCCTCATAACCAAGAGATTGTAGACACTAAATCAGCACGTAAACTCTGGGAACAAATGCTCGAAGCTCGTTATCGTACAGGTGAACCTTACCTGCATTTTATTGACACAGCTATTCGTGCATTACCTCAAGAACAAAAAGATTTAGGTCTGACATTACACGGATCTAATCTATGTTCTGAAATCGAATTAGCAGTTGACGAAGATCGTACTGCGGTGTGTTGCCTATCATCAGTTAACCTTGAACAGTTTGACAAATGGTCCAAGACGAATATGATCCAAGATCTTACTCGTTTCCTTGATAATGTATTACAATACTTTATTGACCATTGTCCAGATGAATTAAAGAAGGCCAAGTACAGTGCTGAACAAGAAAGAAGTTTAGGTCTTGGTGCTATGGGATATCATTCGTACCTTCAATCTAAAATGATTCCGTTTGAATCAGACAAAGCCATGAAGATGAATCGTGAAATATTCTCTTATATCAAAGAAGAGGCTGTGACTCAATCAAAAATTCTTGCGACAGAACGTGGTGAAGCTCCGGATATGAAAGGTTCTGGTATGAGGAATGCTCATCTACTTGCAATTGCACCTAACGCAAACTCGAGTATTATCGGTGGAACCTCACCAAGTATTGAACCTATTAAGGCCAATGCCTATACACATCGTACAAGAATCGGATCTCATCTAATTAAGAATCGTCATCTTGAAAAATTATTAGAAAAACTTGACAAGAATACAGATGACGTATGGACGAGTATCGTAACGGGTAACGGATCCGTCCAACATCTTAATTTTCTAGATGATGACGCAAAAGACGTATTTAAGACCGCGATTGAGATCGATCAAAACGTAGTCGTAAAACAAGCCGGAGTCAGACAAGAATACCTTTGTCAATCTCAGTCTTTGAACTTGTTCTTCCCATCAGCGGCTAATAAGAAATATGTACACGAAGCTCATTATAATGCTTGGAAGTATGGTTGTAAAGGTTTATATTACCTACGTACCGAAGCAGGATCAAGAGCCGAAAACGTTTCTCTTAAAATTAAAAGAGAAGCATTACAAGATTATGAAACATCAACATTAGAAAGCACTCAATCAGAGTGCGTCGCGTGCGAAGGATAATATTATGAAAGTAGAAATTTACTCTAAAAGTGATTGCCCATTCTGTGATAAAGCCAAATTGTGGTTTACGTCACACGGTTACGAATATATAGAACACAAACTTGACGACCAAGAAACTCGGCTGGCGTTCTATCAAAAGGTGCCTAACGCTCGGTCAGTTCCACAAATATTTATTGACGACAAGTTGATAGGTACATACGATCAATTCATGGAAGTTGCTGACAAGCTTATTAAAAAAGAAGGCGGAGGTCTATTACAATTTAGTAATAGTTATAAGCCTTTCTATTATCCGTGGGCTGTAGAGTTAACAACTAAACATGAAGCAATTCATTGGATCGAAGATGAAGTCGATCTGGCCGAAGATGTTGTTGATTGGAAAACCGGTAAACTGACTGAAGTCGAAAAGGAATACATAACAAATATTCTAAGACTCTTCACACAATCCGATGTCGCGGTTGGCCAAAACTATTATGACTATTTTATTCCTAAGTTTAAGAATAACGAAGTTCGTAATATGTTAGGTTCATTTGCTGCGAGAGAAGGTATACATCAAAGAGCATATGCCCTACTCAACGAGACATTGGGATTACCGGATTCTGAATACCACGCGTTCATGGACTATACCGAAATGTCTGATAAA
>Ga0222664_1001036_pt1 | contig 11635 bp, 3 predicted proteins | sample AntAcemetagen604_FD_181147 | JGI IMG/M metagenome (GOLD analysis project Ga0222664, IMG submission 181147) | Saline water microbial communities from Ace Lake, Antarctica - #604 | ecosystem: Environmental > Aquatic > Non-marine Saline and Alkaline > Saline | place: Antarctica: Ace Lake | collected...
CTCCACGGACTCGGCCGTTAGGTTGTTAAAATGCCAAGCAAACTTTATATCCCCCACAGGTGGGGACGCAAACAAATACGCATGAGGTCGTTGAAGAGTGACTGGATTTGTTCCTGGAATGGGTATAAATCCACTGTCAGTGGTAGAAGGTACTTCTGGTTTGAACTTCTTGGAGGGAACAGAGGGAAATTCCAAACAGGCAATTTGAGCGATGGCGGCCCCTGCTCCGTGTCCTGTGATCATGACATCTTTAATATCAAAACGAAGATAGATATCACTCATCATCTTATCGATGTGAGACTGGAAGGCTTTCCATACACGAAGAAATCCACGATGAAGAAGAAAGGTATCCGAGTCGTCGTATAGTTCTTTTATGCCCTTTAACACAGCTTCGGGTCCTGTAAGAGACTTTAGTTTATAATGCCCTGTGGCGTCCCGTTTAACGCTTGAAAATTCGGCGCCTGAAATATCCGCATCAATTGCATACTCCCAAAACTTCTTGGTCTCTTTGAAGATCACAAAACAAGCGGGCCGTTCTAAATCCACTACAATCACCCGACAATGAAAATCGCCAAACAGTACTGGTAAATCCACAGTATCTTTTCCAATCGTTTTAATTCCTTTGATGGTGGCAGCCCACAGATCCGATGGACTTTCCACGGTCGTCAACAAGGCACTAAAGACAACCTTACTTCCCGTCTTCTTTTCAAGTTCACTTTCAATCGTTTGTGTCGTACGATCTGAATAGACCAACTGATTCAGGTAGGCCATAAAGGATGTACGATGAAATCGATTGGTATTCAACGGAATCCCTGCCTTGTAAACCTTCTTTCCGAACTCCTCAATCAATTTGTTCTTTTTATTCCCAGACATAATCAAGGTATTTGTTTCAAGCTCTACAATCAATAAAACCTTGAGTTTCGTAATATATTGCCATTCCGTTCTAGGCGTTGTGTTGTCGATATACGCTTGCCATAAGGTATCCTTGGCCACCGCATCCCATGCTTGTTCAATACTTTCCTGGGTAGTTTCCAAGGCTTTCATGTACGCCTCGATTTGATCCACCACCGTAGAATAGAGATGTATCTCTGCCTGTGTAGAAGCACGTCGAGTGGGAATCTGTAAAATCCCAGCGGGCCCCGTCATAATTTCTACATAGGTCGTCTTTTTATTCATAATCACATCATTGTAAAATCGTCTAGAGCTAGGCGTATAGGGATACCTTCCTGTGGCCTTGAAGATACTCTCCACAAAGTCCAAGGTGGATTGATTGTCGGAACTATTATAGGTAACATCAAATTCACCTTGGGGTTCTATAGGGTAGTCTGTTGTCATTTCCTTCTTCAATACATCCAATGTAATTCCATGCATTTCTTGGCGTATGATCGCCCGTTTCCCTGCATTATTATCGGCCCAATCCTTGACGTCTATCCAAACAAGTGGATCGTCCTTTTGAGGTCGTAGAAATCGTTGATAATCTGCCTTGTTCGTTTCGGCGGCGGCAGCTCTATCTGCTGGCAGAGCTGTGGGATTTGTAAACACAGGACCCCAAAACCCTGTATTCATCCAATACTTGAAGGCCTCTACCGTCTTGGGATCGATATTATCCTCTGTGAAGAATCCTTCTGTCTGAACAAAGACCCCGTCTCTATTAGGCCAAGCCACTGTGTTTTTATAGAGTGGGAAATTAAGCAAATTACGGACGGTTCCTGGAATCCTTGGAAATAAATTAGAGGTCATCTGTCCTCCTGCATCGACTCCCGTTAATTCGCCTCTCTCATCCACTAACTCTCCCAAATCTAAGCTTTTCTCCAATGCTTGACAAGCCTCGATCTCCCCGATCGTATCATATAGGTGGGGATTCACCGATAAATCAATGTACTTTCCTACTCGGCGGGTGATGCCTTTAAAGGGTTTATATGGAACGTACACTGGTTTGGGTTTTCCATGTAATTCGGCATTATACTCTATGAAATACTTGGCCCAGAAATCCAATCCCGTTTGTAATTCCTCGTGATCGATCTGCCATAACTTTTCAGGTCCTTCTCCTTTCCCTGGTGTCCCTGGTTGACTAAACTTATCATATCCATCCAAGGTGAGTCCATCTACTGGAAGTAATCCACATCCAATAAAGGAAAGCATATCCACAGTCCATTCCGTAATGTTGTGTACATTTTTGATATCCCACACAGCATAAGCAAGCAGCATAATCGTTTGGACTTCGGGTGCTAAGTGTGATGCAGCTTTTGCAATACTAAGTCGTGCCAATGTGGCAATAGATTCTATGGCAACTTCTGTGGCGATACTTCCAAAGGTCTTTTCGATGATCTTATAAATAATAAAACGTGGGACTGTCGCCAGAATATTGATGGCCAATTCAAGCCCTCCTTTTAATCTAAATAAAAAATTCCTAAAGATGCCAGCTTCGATCCCATCGATTAACCCCCATGCTTCTGCTTTTCGTGCTGCCAGTAATCGCCAAGTAGGTGTCATCCACTTGGAGGTCTTGGTCAACATCTTTGCGAGTTGTTCTTCCTCTGATAATCCACTCCCTATAATATCAGAAATCTCTCTCGTTTGTTTTTCTAGGATTGCCTTGGACTTGAAGACTTCTTCTTCTGTAATACGATTCACTTCCAATAAATACTTTGAAAGCTCTCCTCCCTCCACAGCCAAGCGAGCAAACTCGTCGTATGAAGTAGCCATAATATCCTTGATCTTTCCAATATCTTTTACCAACCCCGTCCATGGATCTGTGTATGCCTTGATCGCTCCCATGGTTATATTAATAGATTTATTAATGGCCCAATTACTTTTATCATAGACTCTCAGCGCTTCCAGGGATTCTTCCAATGCTCTTCCTGCTTTCGCTCCTTTATCAACAACAACACCCGCTCCAGCCAACACCTTTTCCGCCGTAATCGCAGTATGACCGAGCTCTCTTACCTTATTCTGAAGAGTCGATACCTTTGTGATCGCCTGGCCCAAATCGTCTGAGGTCGCTTCTCCCTTGGCCATATTTGCTTGAACCTCATGGAATGCGATCCTTGCTTCTTCCAAATCCCTCTGTGTACTTTCCAATTCATTGGCAACGTTTGTGTTCCCCTTGGTGGCATCATCGAGTGCCTTTTGGAGTTTCATTTGATCTGCTTTGATCTTCTCCACTTTGGCGGATATATCTCTCTCCTCTATCCCTTGTGCTTGAGAATGAAGGGTTTCGCCAGAAGCCATAGATCTCCACTTATCTAACTCAAGTCCACTTAAGGTTTCTTGATCAAATTGAGATTGAATAAAAGCTTGATTGGCCCTGTCTTCAAAGGCTCGAGATTGGGCAATGACGTCATCAGCTGTCACACCCTCCATGGCACCCATCGTTTTATAGACGGCAGCTCGACGAGCCGTTCGATCGGCATCTTCTGCGATCGACTTAAATACATGAGAGGTCACAGTCGATTGAAGTTGTTGTTCTCTTCTAAAGGCCTCACCCAATTGGGTTTCTAAACGAACAGCGGCAGTAGCCTGTTCCTCAAGAGTCAAAGCCCTAAAGGCTTCTTTGTCAAAATCGGTTACATTAAAAGAAGACATGATGTTTATTCTTAACTTTATATCAGATATAACTACTCGGGTAGTGTACGCTTAGGAGCTGTAAACCACCCACCTAATACTTTCCCTATTGTCACACGCCCTGGGACCACTAGTTTATCCTCGGGAAATTCTACACTAGCCGTATACTTTGTAGTATCACTTACAACACGCACTTCAGTACATTTAATAGCTCTCATACGAATAGCATATCTAAACTTATATTTGGCACTATCTACAATAGTATAATCTCTATACAAAGAACAGAATCCATCACACCCAGCACCACTTAATACATACATATTAATATCTTCATAAAACGGAATATCAGCAAACATTTCAATTACTTTTGTTTTACCACCCTTTGGCACCCGCGTAAGGGCTACTTGAAGCTGGCGACACTTCCTCACATATTGACTGGCATCCTTGTATGTAGTTTCCAACTCTTCTAATATATTTTTCAAAAAATGATAAGTTCGATTAAAGGTCACCACCCCATTCTTCACCCAAGAACACGCCACTTGGAGAATCGTGACTTTATCTAAGGTCAACCCAATCATCGACACATGTTGAATGACAAAAGGATACATTAAATAGGTGGCGGTTTCATAACAAGAGAGATGTATTTCTTCCCCCTTTGGTTCTTTGGTAAATTGATCTACACGTCGAAAAATATAGTAACGAACAATATTCTTCGTCGTCCTTTTGTTAATCTTATAGGATACCTCCTTTAATTCCGAACGTTCATATCGTAGAAGAGTCGTTTGATACACCCTGGTAGATTCTATTGTACGGCTAGAAACATGTGTCTTGAAAGTCTTGGTGACATTATAGATAATCCCAGAAAAAAACAAGAGGGGAATTCCATGAACACCTTGTTGATGAGCATTCTTACGGTTCTTCCTTCCTATCTTACCACTAAATACATTACGAATTTCATTTTCCACATTATCATCATCCTCCATCTCCTCTGCCGCTTTCACTCTTCCAATATGAATTAAAGGGTGTTCTTCCTTGGCCCCCATAAGAAGAAGGACCCGTACAACTTGCATAATGACCATCCCTGCAATATCCCAATTCTGACATGCAATGACCGTAGAAGGAAATCCCTTTAAAAATACACCAGTAGCAATATCTAACACTTCCTGGTTGATAACACTTAAACTATCATCGGGTCCTGTATAATCACAAATATCAGGAGATAAATAATGAGTGACTGTACCTTGACGAGTAAGATGGCGAGCATTGATATAGAGTAGATTTGGATTCCTATACTCGATGTTCATATCCAATACAACTCCATTAGAAATCGTACGTGCAACCGAACCCTTTAAACACATTCCAGTATGGCCAGTGTTGGGTTGTTGATAATCATCTCCACATAATAAAACGAAGCGTGCTTGGTTTGAAATTATCTTCACCAACTCCTCTGTTTGGACACTAAAACATTGAAACTCGTCCAATACCAAAAGAGAGATATTCTGTTCGTGTGGTTTATCTTTGGTCCAAGCTCGATTCGTTCGATTATAATAGGTAAAAGGATCATACTTTGCATTTTCAGCATTAATCCCTGTTCCAAAAAGAGACTGATACGTTTTACACCAATCAAAACTACCTTCGTACGTTCTACGCAGCATATGAAAAGGTACGGCGACAATAGTAGTTTCGTCGGGATATTTTTTCTTTATCTTGGAAGCACACTTTTTTGCCAAATAAGATTTACCCACACCTGGAGGTCCAGACAAAATAAGCTTTTCAAACCCCAATACAGTATCCACAAGTTGATCTGTAAATGCAATGGAGAAACAATCCACTTCACCAGGACTTGAAGGATTCAAGTGTTGTGAAACCCACAAGGCAAACTGGGGAATAGAAAGAATACAATCAGATGGCAGCAGTTCATCCACGTATTGTTTTCTCTCATACTTTTGATAGAATGTATACATCTCTTCATCAGCTCGAATTGTTTTTCCTTTCATGGAATCCATGACCGTCTTAATCGTGGAAGGACACTTTTGAATAGTCGCTATCCCAGCCCCCAACATTCCATGATTAACCTTTTCTACCTCTGCCTTTTCACAAATCGGTCGACTCTGAATATCCTTCTTCATTTCCTCCAAAGATAAATTGTCTCTCGTATATCCTTGCATCTCCCCAGGAAGTAAAGAAGGAAGAGGAAGAATAACTCCAAAGGTATTCTTATACATGGCATCTTCCACGGTATCTGCATATCTAGTTTCCAATGTACATCCATCTGTTCGTGTAATAAGGACTCCACCCTCCAATGGAATTTCATACAAAACATCTTCCATCATTCGCGCTCCTGTTCGAACAATATATCCTCTAAAGGCATCATAATGATTTCGCACAGATCTCATTTTGGTAGTAATCAAATGGACAAATTCTTCTTTGGATCGAGGTAGAGTTGTATGGAAGACACTTGAATTAGGATTGAATTCCTCAGTGCGTATGCGTACAAGAGAATCGTCCACACCTGTTTTCTTTTCCAATGGAATCAAATCGGATTCTATTTCATGGCACCATCCTTTTGAATTCGTTTCTCGTAATTTACCCACATAAGAATTGCACCACGTTTTCACCATAGAAGCTGTAATCTCCGTACCATCCGCCAACACCAATCCCTTCATATTATTAATTTTTTCAAACGCCATTGCATGTAATAAAAAGACTTTTCCTGTTTCAATCATGGCATCCACTTTGGTATTAGTAATATCCTTGTTAACCCTCAAAACCCCATCCTCCTCTCCCCTCACAATAATTTGACAAATAGTAGGAACCACCAGACGTTCTTTCAATTGTTCGCGCACCTCAATTCCAAATTCACCAGAACACATATCATTCAGAAACTTTCCTTCCTTCTTTAAATCTCCCCCACAAAATTGAAGGACATGACCCAATGCATATCGTACATGTGGATCAAATCCAAATCGACCCGTCTTCAAATGTAAAATCTCAAATTGAAAATAATACGCCAAGTTCACTCCACGTAACTCCTCCCTTCCACTGGCTGCCAATTTGAAATCTTCTGTCCAATTAATTAACGTTACACTATCCACCACCTTAATGGAACCCACTGCCAACATGGTATATAAATTATGACACGATCTAAACATCTTAGGAGCGTACTTTTCCAATAGAAAAAAGTCTACTTCACCAGGATCAATGTTAATCAATCCACAATCCACAAAGTAAGATTCGACAGCATGGTCTCCCAACTCCATAAGATGTGGATTTCTTGGAATCAAATGTTGAGGACTCATTCCAAACATATCCAATCGAAATGCTTTGTTTCCTCCTCCTTGTGCGATGGTTGTGTATTGGCGTTTATAATCCAATTTGGAAACACGCTGACCCTCTTCATATAGACTACAAGTCGTCGCTCTAGGAATAAAATCATTCCACTCAATTGGATTCGACATCATTCCTATTTCTTGGTCTGCAGAATACACCGTACTTAAACGTTTCATAATTGTCGCTCCCTTCGTTACATTCCCAGATGCCCTTCCAAATTGGTTTGGAAGAATACTACTACTCTTGATGATTTCGGCAACGATATTTGTCTTGGCAATCGTATCACGAACGCAGTGTACATTTTCTGCCGCAGTTTTTAACTTCTCTTCCAATTTAATAATTCTCATTTCATTGGCTTCCTCGTCCTTTCCAAGTTGAATTAATTTCTCCTCCATCTCTCGAATACAATCCAACCTCATTGCCTCCACTCGATCAACGAAAGGAGAATTGCTTTTCATCAACGCACCTGCAAAAATTAAATCAGGTGCCGCAAAGGTAGAAACACGTAATTGTGTAGAAACACCTGTTCTTTTACATTCAAACGAGATAACAAATCCACGAATAGAAACACTCATCAACGTTGCTGTGGGTTCTGGTCCAGGTTGACCTAAACGTGTCTCTTCAATCTTTTCTGCTGCAATACCTTCCCTTTTCATTTGATTCAATATCGTTACATTATCGATATCTATTCTCGTATTCTCTCTGGTTCTTCTTTTCACAAAATCCATAATATCAGGTTGAACTCCTTCTGAAGGTACTACCATAGAAAGATACATCCCTTGTTTAATTCTCACTACCACTTCGTCTAGTACATCCACTAACGAAAAATACTTTCCATCTAAATCCACATCAACATCCATTTCTCCAGAAAGTTTATCTGCAATATACTTTTCACGTGTCTTGGGTTCAAATGCTCCGCTTCCAATACAAATATCCATTGTTCCAAAAGGAAGTTGATCTTTTATATCAATACAACCCGTGTGAATTCCTACACCAAACAATTTAATTCCCTCAAAGAATTGTTGTAATTCTTCTTGTGTTTGAACACTTAACGGCATAGGAATTTTATCACCCGGTCGAATCTTAATCTCCGAAGTAGAATACAACGGTAATCCATACACCATCTCGGTAGACATCATTTTATTCAAAGGACCCGACCACAATGAATTTCCTTTTGTCATTCTATCTTCTCCATCCACAATCGTTCGTCTTCTTGTGTCCGCAGTATAATGAAACCCCGTAAATAAAATATGTGCTGCAAACGCCATGGTAGAACTTACTTTATACTCACACTCAATATGCATCCCCATTGATAATGGTTTGGAAACTAAGAATATAATATCTGTTACTTTGAGCTTTCCTTTGAATCCACAATGATCTTCTTTCTTGGCACCCAAATAAGAAGTATACATACGCACCTTGTTGGACATTAATTGGTGCAAAGTCCCTACGTGTTCATTCTTATTGGATCCCACCATTCCAGATACACGGCGGTTCTTAAATCCTTTTAAAGTAGAAGACATCTTCTTGTAGGTATATTCTTGTAACAGATGGATGTTAACATTCAACAGTAAAGCAATATGTGCAATATGTTTTTCCTCCAACATAGAAGAATGTGTAATCATTTCTCCTGGAAATACACGATTCAATTCAAACACCAAATGGGCAACCAATTCATTTCCTCTTCGTTCCTTTTTGTGCGGTGCATTTTTCAATGTCAAAGAAGTAATCTCTTTACACATAGAATATTCAGAAGGCAATTCCACAAATCCACTTTTCACGCCCACCGCCATCCGTAAATACTCTAGAAACTTCCCCTTTCCAAACATCAACGATAAACCAAGGAATACACAAGACATTTCAGAATACATTTGAATGGATCCTTCTATGGTCTTTTCCTCTCCAGGTAATTCTGAAATCAAAGACAAAGGATCCATACGACCCTTGACATGTTCTTGATTCATTCGTAGAAAGTCTCTTACTTTTCCAACGGTTCCCACTCCCTCCAAGAAACCTCCAGCTTGATTTCCAAACAATAAATTATTCGGACCCAACAAAGGATTTGCCTGTGTTGCCCTAAATAGATAGGGTTGATTCCCGATTCTATCCACATCTAACAAGGCAACATCCACTCCACCAATGAGTGCAGTTCTCCCGTCTACCATATAGGGAAGGAGGGCCCATTGTGCACCATTATCATCTGTAATGACTGTAGTGTTCTCACTACCGGGTCGTACAAGTCTTTGCCCAATTCCAAAGGTTGTTTGCATAAAACGATGGGCTGGTAAACCCGCTAATTGCAGACGAAAGTCTTCTAAATTATTAGTAAAATACTCTACATTGTTCCCTTCAATAATACCGGTAATACGAAATGCCATTTTGCTGGGTGGTACGTTTATAAAATAACGGATTTATAAGGTCGGACATAGATGGACCTATTCACACTGCTTTACTATTTGATCAGATATAAACCGGCAGTTTTATACGGAGAAAGGCCCTACAATGCGTGTGCCGAGTTTTTGGCACAAAATGAAGGGAAAAGCCGTTAACGGCTATTTTTACACTGAGGAAAAAATGAAATAGTTGTTTAAATCCGTTATTCTTTAATAATAGGCAAATCAGTTACAGTAGTAGTATTTAGTCGTTTTGTTTGTTCTGCTACTAACACTTCAAATAAACTACGATACATAGTCATAGATATTTTACATTCTTCTATACGAGCACCTATTTCATTAATATCTACATGTTGAACAATCTCTTTTACCCTGTATAATTCTTGTGCTAAACGTTTCGCATATTCGTCCAAGGTCATTCGTTCCACCACTTCTCCCTTTTCCAATGGTATACTTACAGAAGGTTCTTCGTTCGGTTCTCCAATCACAGGTTTCGTTTCCAATCTCATCGTCTTCAATTCAGTTGATAACAATTTACTCTCCATTATAAAATTTAAAATAAAAAGAAATAGAGTTGACTGTTTTATATTAATATCTATCTACTATATGTTCAGATATAAACAATGTCTGCAGCTTGGTAAACTAATATATCTTCATCCATCCCACACAAACCATACTTTAATTCTGCTCTACTAGTAATACCAATTCCTAGACTATAATGTTTTATATTTAAAACAGGTTTATCTTCTGTGGTGGTTGTCATTTTAAATTCACCATCGTCGCCTAAATGGGTCATTATTTCAAATAAAGGAATTTTCATATCATTAGCGAATGGAGACGTTTGTGATAAATTAGATTTTACACTATACGTACTTTGTGGATCTTCTGAAGTTTCAATGCCTACATAAAAATATTGTTTTATATGTCTACTCCTACAATAATTTTCAAAACAAACCCGACTCCCCCATGGCAACCATGTACCTACCATTTGTCCTACACAAGTTTGAACATCAACATCAAATGCATCTAAATCCAATTTAATTTCTTCGTTCGTATCATCAAAACGACCAAGGCGGTTTCCAAAAACACACAACGCACTATTAATAGGAGATGAAAAGTCAGGACAAAAACGGGCTGGATTTGGTCTCCTATGTCTGAGAAATTTCCATTTTGGATACACCGAAAACCTCCACGCCATTTGAAGTAAATGTCCAACTCCCTCATCGTCATACACCTTTTCAACTTGAAGTTCTAGATCCACAAAATGAGTATAACAATCTTTAGAAGAAACTTTAAGAAAGTGCATGTTGTTAATTCGATGTTGGTTGTCCACGGTTATCTCCCTTTTCATAGGAGGAATATCATCCCACATTCCATCTTCCAACATTCGATAAGGAAAATGAGAAAGAGTGGCACATTTAAGTGCACCAGCCAAAGCATTTTCATTATGTTTATGCAATCCTAATTGGTACCGATTATAAACACCCCTTTGCATGACACAAGTTGCTGAATTAACCATCCCACTATGCCACCACAAGGAAGTATTTGAACAATCAATCTTAACTCCTAATAATTTACAATACATTTGAAAATCCAATTTTAGGGGCCAGACTTCGAGAAATTCAAAAATTAGTCCAACTACGTCCCCTACTAATTCGACATTGGATGGTCTACAGGTCCAACAAATACACCCTTCTTCACATTCAAAAACGAGATGTCGATTCACTCGAATCCGCTTCCTGGGATGTTGTTGTTTTCGACTATACTTTCGACAACGGTCGATTCTTGGACTACGTTTCAATTCGAAACTTTGCATTTTGAAATTTGAATTTAAAAGTTGAAAAAATTAAGTTCAAAAAATTTTAAGTTGAAAAAATTAAGTTCAAAAAATTTTAAGTTGAAAAAATTAAGTTCAAAAAATTTTAAGTTGAAAATTTTTAAAAGTTGAAAAAAATTTAAAAGTTGAAAAAATGTTGAAAAAAGTTTTTGTTTTGGATTTATTTTTGAGAAATGAAAGTTGGTTTTGATTTTTTCGTGTCGACTTTTTCCAACTTTGACAAAAATGACAAAATTTTTTTTGGAACTCCTCCAAACTACTCCTAGTCTTCCTCCCTCCTATCCTCTACCCCTTCTATCGTGAGACTCTCTTTTTCAACAGCTCGTGTGTTGCTCTTTCTCCCAAACGAGAACACTTTGGTGGTTCTCCTTCGGGTCCTGGAACATTTTTTTGTTCTACACTGGTGCCTCTTCTAGATTCTGAATAAATAATTCGCGATTCTTCTAGATTCTGTCAAAATACGGGTACCGAACCACGCTATTGGTCTCTGTTGCGAAGCACAGAAATCTAG
>Ga0222664_1001040_pt1 | contig 11578 bp, 12 predicted proteins | sample AntAcemetagen604_FD_181147 | JGI IMG/M metagenome (GOLD analysis project Ga0222664, IMG submission 181147) | Saline water microbial communities from Ace Lake, Antarctica - #604 | ecosystem: Environmental > Aquatic > Non-marine Saline and Alkaline > Saline | place: Antarctica: Ace Lake...
ATTTTTTTAGGGGCGACAGCCTATTCACTGGTACTCCGAGGCCTGGGCGGTGATGAGCTGATCGAGGGGTTGCTGAAGGGCTTGCCCTTTGGACCAACCGGTATCTTGATCGCCATTTTGTTTTTCACTTTTTTGTTAGGTTTTTTTCTGGATTGGATCGAGATCACACTAATTGTTCTGCCGCTCGTCAGCCCCGTGGTGATGCATCTTGGCTTTGATCTGGTCTGGTTTACCGTGTTGTTTGCTGTCTGCTTGCAAACCTCTTTCCTAACGCCGCCGGTTGGCTTTGCCATTTTTTATCTGAAGGGTGTCGCGCCGCCGGAAATTTCGGTGTCGATGATCTATAGGGGTGTCGTGCCCTTTATCCTGCTGCAATTAGTTGGTCTGGCGTTGATTTTTCTCTTACCCGCAATCGTCACCTGGCTACCCGCTCAGGCTTACTGACGACGTTTCAAATAGGCATTAGTTTTCAGTTTGAAGCGTAAGCTGGTCTCTTTCTGTTGCAGCCAACCGGGTCGCTTTTCGCCGTATTCCTGAACCTTTGGCAGGACACCCTGCAGTTGCAGGAGCCAATCGTCATTGGCTTCATAGCCGTATTTGCGTATGACTTGTTTGAGCTCTGGGTAGCGATCTAGTTGAAATTGAATTCGCGGTAAGTGGTGCTGCCATGCGTTGATGCTGTCCCGGCTGATTGGACGCAGGCCTTTGAGTGATATCTGCGCCTTCTCTGACGATTGAGCATACTCATGAAACTTCGAAAATGGGTGCAGGGTTTCAAGAAAAGGGAATTTTCTGACAAGGTCAGCCTGAACAGTATCGGGTTCTGAAACCAGCTGCTCGTAAGCGATTAGATGAAACCGTGGGTGTTGTATGAGTGGAGTCACAGCTCGCTCATAGCGCAACCAACGTTCAAAGCTAGCGTAATAGATATCAGACCGGGTGGGATGAATGCTAGTGATCACCGCCCTCGGGTCGCGCCGCACATAGATCAGGTAGAGATTGGGGTCGGCTCGAAATATTTTGTGAATGTGCGTGATGTCCGAAGGCTTTTTGCTGAGGTATAGCGAGTTGCCGGCTATATCGACGGGGACAAAAATCGATTGCTCGTGCTCACAATGGTCATCATGGCGAAAACAAGTCGCGATCATTTCAAATAGTAATGTCGTACCACTACGGCGACAGCCGGTAATATGGAGATGCTTCATGGGCGCTATTCTAGGCGGTTCTGGAGGTTAATGGGAGGCCCTGGTAGGGTTGTGCATGGCTGAGCGAGTGCCGTCCTCGAGCTGGATTTTTTTGTTAGTCGCTCAGCATTAGTCATTAAACAGGTCGTCGAGTGGATTACCTTTCTCTTCATGATTGTCTGAATCATCGCCGAACAAGCTGTTTAACTTTGCTTGGGTCTGCTTGTTTGCATCACTTGCACCGCCGAATGCAGTGCGATTGGGTTTAAAAAATTCACAGAAGTTCGCGCCTGTTTTTTCGTTTGGTGGATCAGCAAGTTCGTTGTCGCAGTCACCGGGTCGCCCCCGTTCGAAGTGTTCACAAAAGCGGCAGCAGTGCAGCACCTCCGCGCATTTATCACAGGTTGCGTGCCGGCTAATGGGTAGGGGCTCGTCAGAAAGATCATGACCGCAGTTCCAACAAATGAGAGATGACATATCGAGCGCTGTCCTTTTGAGCTTGTCTTTTAGTTAGCGTGTATGGGGTTTGCTCGCACCAGCCCAGGGTTGTATTGGCTCGTCTGGCAGGTTGGCGATGATGTCTTCTTCTTTAAAAACGTGAAAGCCCCGTGCCTGATAGTTTGTTAACGCGCTAGGATGATCGAGTGTGCAGGTGTGTAGCCATACTCGTTTGCCGCCCAACTGCCACGCCTTATCAATCGCGTCGCGCAGCAAATGCCCGCCGAAACCTTTGCCAATAAACTCAGGCAGCAGACCGAAATAACATATCTCAGCTGCAGCATGGGACTGTGCTTCTAATTCAAAATAGCCGATTGGTGTCGCGCCGTCGAAGGCTATCCAGGTTTCGACATTAGACCGATCGAGAAAGAACTGCCATTCACGATAGCTCCATTTGAGCCGCTCGTACCAGAACCACTCGGCACCTACCGCCAGGTAAAGCATTCGATTCAGTTCCGGCAGATTCTGGCCTGCGCGGCGCAACTCGTAGGGTTTATCTGAGAGTGGTGGGACAACTGCACTGGAGTCGGTAATTTCTAAGTGCCAAATATGTACGTTCTTTTCCATTGTTAACTATTGGTCGCCCAGCCACCGGAGAAGGGTATGACCTGGCCAACAATAAAGTCACTTTTGTCAGAAGCTAGAAACAAGGCCAGCTCAGCAGATTCCTCGGACTTTGCGACTCGGCCTATTGGCACATTACGCTGCAGGTGTTTCTGGAATCGTTCGCTGGCCACTAACTCATCAGGAAAGTAAGCAGGGTTGCTTACGTAGTTCTGCGCCACAGCATTGATTTGTACATTATGCTTTGCATATTCGATACCGGTGGCCTTAATAAAGGCATTCTGTGCGCCGCGAGCCGCGCAATAGGCTGACGAACCAGCGATGCCGCGGAGAGGTGCTGCGCTGGTAATGGCAACTATTTTACCATGACCTCGGGCTGCCATTTTCGGTCCAAAGTGACGGACTAAGCTCATCAATGGATGAACCATCACATCAAAAAGTTTCTGCCAACCCGCATCGGTAATATCTGCTGCTGGTGAACTGCTTGGATCATAGGCTAGGTTCGCAATAAGTATATCAATATCATCATGCTCTGCTGCGTAGTCGCTGACAGTTACATCGCCCGGGACGAAGCCTGGGATCGACGATACACTCGCGCCCTCTGCTGTAAATAATTTAGCGATAGCGGGTCCCATGTAGTCATCGCACTGAGTGACGATCACTTTCTTATGTAAAAGTCTGTCGTTCATAATTAATTCACCGTGACGGCAAAGGCTTCCAGATGCTCCCTGGGCACGATATCCAATGCTTTGATGTGGGTGTTCTTTAGGAATACTTTGGGGGCCCGGTCATTTTCAAAAGCTTCGAGCCAGCGTGCTGCGCAAAGGCACCAGCGGTCGCCCGGTTTTAGTCCGGGAAAGCCAAATTCAGGGTGAGGGTTTGATAGGTCGTTACCAGCAAATCTTGAGTACTCCAAAAATGCTTCCGTCACTTCGACGCACACGGTGTGTGAGCCAACATCTTCTTTGCAAGTGTTACAGCAGCCATCGCGGAGAAACCCTGTCATAGGTTCTGTGCTACACGGTTCTAGCTTCTCGCCGAGAATATTGATCGGTTGATCGATCTTGATGGTCTGCATACTTGCCTTCATTGCGATCACGAGAATTGAAGGGGCAGTGTGCGCGAACTGAAACGCTGAATCAATGTTGTGAGTTATGTTGCAGACATTGTCTTGGGCAGTGTTTTGGCTAGAGCCCCGGAGAATGTTAGCCGCCGGGTGTGATTCTGCGCCCAATGCCCAGGCGGCGTGAATTTTCTCTGACAGATTCGGCGGTGTCTTTGCCCGCGATGCGTTCAATTTCGGCATAGGATTCGGCACGAATTTCGCCCATGCGTTGTTGGCGCTCTTCGCGGTTTAAGGTATTACGGTCTCGAAGTTCATCAATTTGCGTCGCGGCATCCTGAGCGACGGTGTAAACCTCGTTAATCTCCGCCGTTGAGTTGCCGTAACGTTCGCCAATTGACTGCAGCGAGCGATACGCTGGATCCTGGCTGCGGGCAAAATCTTCATAGCGATCAGGACCAAGATAGTCACGAATCCTGGTCTCGCTTTGTTGTCGCTGCTGTCGAAACTCCGCGCGATTCGAAAACCGGCTGAATTCAACGCCCTCATGCTCCTGCCTTATGGCAAAGATTTCGCGAAATTCTTGTTCAGAATAATCAAAATCGCCTAGTCCACGGCGGATACTATCGGCGAGGCTCGACTCCCGAAGTTGGTACTCGAATGCGTCTTCAGTCCCTAACAGCTCGGCGATCTGACGCTGCAAATTCTGTCGCTGAGACTGCAAATCCTCGCGGCTCTCCTGAGTATAGCCCCCTGCAAAGAGGCTCTGGGTGTTGGCCTCGTCTCGACGTTGCAGCTCATAAAGTTTGATCTGCCGGTCCGAATTGAGAAACGATAAGGTGTCGTTCAAGGGTTTGAAAATTTCTTCGAACAGTGGGTCGTTAGCAATCTCAGAGCCAAACAGCACCAGCAATTGTTGGCGGCGATCAGCTTCCCATACCAACTGGTTGGTCAGTTTGGCTTGCGGGTCTTTGTCGACTGCCTGCCAATATGGGGTTTTGAATTGGTTGGCCTCCGCCAGTAAATGGTCGCGATTGATAGTGGCGAGCAAGATTTGACGTAACAACGACTCTTCATAGCCAGCAGCGCGAAGTTGATTCGCTAGAGAATCGTAGTCACCGCTATCAGTCGACACCAATTGGATTGCCTGGTCTGGTTCTGCTGCCGGAACTGTTTCGGGCAAGGCTTTACTAAACTCAATCATCGCAACGGGTTGTGGCCCAACAGTTAAATCATGATTCGTTTGCATCTCTTGATAGAGGCTCCAGCCAAACACACCGTTGATCGTTAGGAGTGCCAAAATAATCAGGTTCTTGATCATGCTATGCAGATTCACCTCTATTTAAATTAAGGCAAGAAAATTACGCCATACATCGGTTGGGCGCGTGTGTGAGGAAATGATCTATATTGATTAAGTCGCTAATTCCAGTGGCTAGCATAAGGCCTTTTGAAACCTGATACGGTTTTGCCTACAGGTTGGTTTCGGTCAGTGCTCGATTGATCTTTAGACCGGACCAAATCTTGGGAGGTTGTGGTGCCGTACTCGCGGTAACCGTCGTGCCCCAGCCGTCGGTAACGAGATCGACAGAGCCTAGCTCGTTCTCAACGTAAATGCCTTTGCCAGATACCATTGCGACGTCAAGTGTATTGTCTCCAAACAGATAGCCGCTCCAGAAGTCGGTACCACGAACGCCGATGACCGCCAATGGCGTTCTGATTTCAAATCTGGGTTGACTGGCCTTCATGATGCGTGCCGTACGAGTTCTGATCGCGCCCTGGGTAAAGCTCATTTGCGCGACTGGTGTGGTCAGGTTCTCTCTGTAATCGTAGCGATGCAGCACAAGGTCGGTGTTAGGACCCAGGGCAAACGTTGTCTGGTCGTTCATGGTTATGAAGAGGCGGGAACCATTATTGGTACGAATGCTGTCTTCTGGATAGATACGTGATTGGTTCGCCAGAATATAAGTGCGATCCTTGCGCGTGACTTCAGGATAGCCTTCCAGGCGTGTCACAATCCCGATAGGGTCGATTAGAGAGGCTGTACTCGATGCAGTTTGTACCCCGCAGCTAGAGAGCAAAGACAATAACGCCAGCCAGATGCAGCTGACAACAAGGCACTTCTTTGAGCCATGCTTATCTAAGCGGTACAAACTTCAAATCCTTCATGTCGACATACTCGCGGCGGCCGTTGAGACGGTACTGACGTCTGTTCAGATCAGGATAGTCGCATACATCGACTTCGTTTCGGCTGCCACCCATCAGGTAGACCAGATCTGCTTCGAATGGATTGTTCAAGCAATGGGGCTCAGAGTGTTTACCGAACGCCATAAAATCACCGGGACCAACTTCCTGCTCGTTATCACCAATACGAGCGATACCACGCCCAGAAATGATGTATAGGAATTCTTCGTCGAAATGGTGGGTGTGAAATGTCGTGGAGTCGTGGCCAGATTCGATGCGAACCATATGCACACCGATATCCTCAAGACCCAATAAATCTGTTAGTGAACGCGTCTGTCTGATCGCGTTACTGTTGTGCTGATGCACAACCTGAGTTTCTTCTAGCCTTGCAATTTCCTCGGCGGTGAGCAGCGGATGGCGCTTATCGACCACGACGCTTGTCCCGGGGTTTGGGTTTTGCGACTTTTTCTCTCGCACGTCGGCTGGGCGCAGGCAGCGGCTTTAATAATATCTCAGGCGTTTGTTCACAAATCATCGGAACCCCAAGCAATGTTTCTATATTGGGTAGCATAAAGGCGTCGTCTTCGCAGGCCAGGCTGATCGATATACCTTTAGCGCCAGCACGGCCCGTTCTTCCGATTCGATGAATATAATCCTCAGGATCTTCTGGCAGGTTGTAGTTCACCACGTGAGTCACGTCGTCGACGTGGATGCCTCGGCCCGCCACATCTGTTGCAATCAGCACGGGTATTTCGCCGCTCTTAAACCGATCCAGTGTTTGGATGCGTTTTTTCTGTGGCACTTCACCGGTGAGTAAGCCGCAATCTACACCGTAGCGGTGCATCTGGCTTTCAACCTCGCGAGTTTCATCTCGGCGATTCACAAAGACCATAACCTTGCCAACACCCGGCTGCTGCAGAAGATTGTAGAGCACCATGATTTTTTGATCAGCGGCGGTGAGATACACCTGCTGGGTAACACTATCGACAGCGACCTTCTCCGGTTCGATATCAACCCGTACGGGGTCTAGTGTCCAACTCGCCGCCAAACGTTTGATGTCTTCGCTAAATGTGGCGCTAAATAACTGTGTTTGGCGATTCTCTTTCTTGGGTGTGCGACGAATAATATCTTTCACATCGGGAATAAATCCCATGCTCAACATTCGATCAGCTTCATCGATCACCAGGGTTTCGATCTGAGATAAATCGATTACGCCCTGGCGCATAAAGTCTAGTAAGCGACCGGGAGTTGCAACCACGAGGTCAATCGGTTTTTTAAGTTGAGTCTTCTGCTTTTCGTAATCCATACCGCCGACAACCGCGATGGATGTGAAGTCACAAAAACAAGAGAGATCAATGGCATCCTGAGTAATTTGCATGACCAGTTCTCGCGTCGGTGCAATGACCAGTGCGAACGGTGTACCTGCTGGGCGCTTTTTGACCTCTGGGTTTTCTAGGTGGTAAGTAATGACTGAGATTAAGAACGCGGCTGTTTTTCCCGTACCCGTCTGCGCCTGAGCAATGATGTCTTTACCATCTAGAGAGTGCGGGAGCACTTCTTTTTGCACCGGTGTGCAGTTACTAAAGCCTAATTCACCGATCGCGTTATCAAGCGCTTCGGGTAGCTCGAGCTTAGCAAAATCACCACCAGCTTTTATGCGTGGCTTAGTCGGTTTTTCGGCGGCTACCGGTTTCGGTGCTGGCTTGCTTGCCTGTTTGGCTTCTGCCTTCTTCTCGTGCTGCTTTTTCAGTTGTTTCGGTTGTTCCGATTCGTTCAATTTTTTTGATTCTTTCTGATCAGCAGACCCAAAGATATTTTTGAGGAACTTCATCTAGTGTTATTACTCGTTGTCTATGCCAAGCAGCTGCCGAACACTGGCAAGCTTGATGCATGTGATAAGAACCTCGACGGCTTGTTTCAAGCTGGATGTCGTGGGGTAGGTAGGTGCAATTCGGATGTTTTCGTCCTGTGGATCACGACCCAAAGGGAAGGTTGCACCAGCAGGAGTGAGCTTAACACCAATTTCTCCCGCCAATTGGACGATTTTCAGGGCGAGCCCAGGCCGCGTATTCAGTGAAATAAAGTATCCGCCTCTGGGTTTGGACCATTCAGCGACCCCAGTATCACCCAGTTCTGCTTCGAGCGCCGTCAGCACCGTTTGAAATTTGGGCTCAATGAGCGCGCGGTGCTTCTCCATATGGGCAGCGATCCCTTTTGCATCGCCAAGAAAGCGCACGTGGCGCAGCTGGTTTACTTTATCAAAGCCGATAATGGCTGTGGCCATATAGCGCTCAAAAGCAGTCAGATTGGTCGTTGATAAGCCAATAAAGGAAATGCCGCCACCTGCAAACGTCACTTTAGATGTGGACCCGAAAAGCGCAATGGAATTCTCGTTCTTGTTTTGCTCAGCTTCCGCCATAACATTTAACAACGCATCGTGTTGGTCAGCAAGATGATGAACCGCATAGGCGTTATCCCACATGATGCGGAAGTTTTTGCCGGCCTTGTCTGCCAACTTAGCAAAGCGCCGCACCGTGTCGGCGGAATAGGTTTCGCCGCTGGGGTTAGAGTACTTGGGTACGCACCAGATGCCTTTTATCATTGCGTCTTCGGTTACAAGGCGCTCGACTTCGTCCATATCCGGACCGCTTTCGGTCATGCTGACCGTGAGCATTTCGATGCCAAATTGTTCGCAAATGGTGAAATGCCGATCGTAGCCAGGCACAGGGCATATAAATTTTATGTTGAGACCTGTCGCTTCTGTTTCTGCTCGCCATGCGGTTTGCATCATAAAGTCGACATAGGTGTGCATCAGGTTCAATGAACTGTTGCCGCCCACCATGATCTGCTCAGCAGTACTATCTAGCATTTCGGCACCGAGCTGGCGTGCCTCCGGTATGCCTAACAAGCCGCCATAGTTGCGAACGTCTGTACCATCCTGGAGCAGGAAGAATCCGTTCAAGATGCCGTCTAGCGAATTCGATAGGTCAAGTTGATCTGCGGCAGGTTTACCGCGAGTTAAATCGAGGTTAAGTCCAGCTGCGCGGTAGCCTTCGTAGGCGTCGCTTAATTCGGAATGCAGATTCTCCAGTTCGGCTTTTGGAAGGTTAGCGTAGGTCACAAGGCTGCTCCGGAATCAGAGGGTGAGTGAACTGAGCTCATTGTCGCCCAGCATTAAATTGAGGTTTTGAACGGCAGCGCCGGCGGCACCTTTGCCCAGATTGTCTAGAATAGAAATGACTTGCAGGTGTTCGTCGTTGCCAAAAACATAGATGTCATTGCGGTTCGTGTTGTTATTTCGCTGCGGATCGAGAAAGCCATCTTCAACATCATCCGGCCCATTGGCAGAATGTACTGTGACGCAAGCTTCATTTGCGTAGTAGCGGGCTAAGGCATCATAAATGGCATCAGCCTTGCTCTTGCCCGCCAGATGCTTGCCTGTGAGATGGCTCGCCGCGAGTGGCACGCTGACCAGCATGCCCTGCAGATAGTGACCAACCGACGGCGTAAATAGTGGCGCCTGGTCGAGACCGGCAAATTGTTGCATTTCAGGAACGTGCTTGTGCCCGAAGGACAGGGCGTAGGGTCTGACCCACCAGGGTTCGCCGCTACTCGTGCGCGCCTCATAACGTTCAATCATGTTCTTGCCGCCGCCGGAATAACCGGAAACAGCATTGATACTCAGTTGTGCATCTTTTGCCACGATGCCAGCGTTAACCAATGGATGAATCGCGAGCAAGAAGCCGGTCGGGTAACAACCTGGGTTGGAAACTCGCTCTGCGTTCTGAATGGCTCTACGCTGCTCGGTGTGCAGTTCGGGTAAACCGTAAATCCAGCCTGCGGCGACCCGGTGAGCTGTGCTGGCGTCGAGTATTCTGCAGTTGGACCCGGCAGAGAGCGCTACCGTCTCTCGTGCGGCATCGTCAGGCAGACACAAAATAGACACGTCAGCCTCGTGCAGAATGGCGCGTTTAGCAGCAGGGTTCTTGCGCTGGGACGGCTCGATTTCGAGCAGGTCTATATCATCGCGGCGACTGAGTCGATCCTGAATTTGGAGTCCTGTGGTGCCCGACTGACCGTCTATAAATACTTTGTGCATCTATCTGAATCTTTTAAAGAAGTGTCTCAAGTCCTCGGCTAGGAGGTCTGGTTGTTCCAATGCGGCAAAATGTCCGCCCCGTGGCTGGGTGGTCCAATGTTCAATATTATATAACGCTTCAGCCCAGACCCTGGGTGGCTGGTAGAGTTCACCTGGAAACATCGCACAACCCGTTGGGGTGTTGATTCTACCATGTTCAAACAGATTATTTTGCGCATGGGCAGATTCGAAATAGAGCCTAGTGGAGGAAGTGATCGTTTGGGTGATCCAGTAAATCATAATATTGGTGAGCAACTTGTCTCGATGCACCGCCTGCTCGAGATTTCCTTCATGTTGGGTCCAGCTATGGAACTTCTCGACAATCCAGCCTGCGAGGCCAACGGGTGAGTCATTCAAAGCATAACCAAGCGTCTGGGGTTTTGTACCTTGAATCTCCTGATAGCCCATGCCATCCGTCATATGCAGCTTACAGGCTTTTAGCGTGGCTTTTTCTTTGTCTTTAACGCCGTCAAATGGGTCAGTTTTGTCTTTTGGTGCGCCAGCGAATACCAGGGTCAAATGCAAGGCCAGGACTCTTTTTGGAGCAAGTCGAGCTGTCCAGCTGCTAATGGCTGAACCCCAGTCACCACCTTGAACCACGTATTTCTCGTAACCTAGTTGCGCCATGAGTTGAATATGTCCGAGCGCAATCTGCTTTTGATCAAATCCTGGTGAAGTGGCGGCATCAGAAAACCCGTAACCTGGAATAGAAGGGCAAATCACGTGAAATGCGTCATCAACATCGCCACCATGATTCTGTGGTTCTGTGAGCAAGGGGATGATGTCCAAAAACTCGGCACAGGAACCGGGCCAGCCGTGGCTCATTAGCAGGGGTAGTGCGTTGGGATTGGAGGACCGCGCATGGATAAAGTGTAAGTCACGGCCTGGTTCGATCGCAGTTTTAAAGTGCTCAAAGCTGTTGAGTTTGGCTTCCTCTGCGCGCCAATCAAATGTGTTTGCCCAGTAATCACACAGGTCTTTTAAATAGGCTAAGTCAGTTCCATATTGCCAATCCTGACCGACCTCATCGGGCCAGCGGGTTTTTTGCAAGCGCTCGCGAAGGTCTGTTAGCTCGCTGTCGGGGACATGAATGGTAAATGGCTTAATCATATGGCTCTCCATCGAAGGGCATACCAACACCTTTCATTAGTTAGGCTTTCCTTGCCAAGTTTGTGCTCTCTATTCTGATGAAACTTATACCAGAAGTTTCTGCCACAAGGCGACAGTAGCCCCTTGAATATCTTTTGCGCTGCTGCCAGAGCAATCCTCGGTCAGTAGTTCAGTATTCCAGAGGGCTTCAAATCTAACCGATGGATGTTGGTGCTCGCGAATAAAATGCACAAATTTCAAGGTTCGAAAGCCATCGAACCAATCCGTCAAAAACTTCGCGAACACTGCCGGTGCTTGATCTTGTTGCTTAGAAATCAGCGCAGCGAGATCATTGTTCTGAACGAATTGCCAATGCATCGGGTCCGGAAAATGTTGTTGGAGGTCTCGCTCGTTTTGGCTGGTTCGCAGGGCGACTAGAAAGCGGGTTAGTGACTCGAAGCATGCTGGATGATAGAAATCATAGTCTTTTATCGGATCATCTAGTGCCTGGATCTTCTGAATACCCGGTCCGGTACCAAACGGCACTCGACTAGACAGACGGCTGGATAGACGTATGGGCGGGCTATCTGCGTATGCGTAATTGCCCACTTTTCGCAGTTTGTTTAATAGGTAAAAATCCTCACCAGCCGCTCGGCTGGGAAACCCCCGGACCTGGGCGTATGCCTCCACAGAACAGGCAATGGTGCTACCGACGCTGGGATAGGCGTACTCAGAGTCTGCCGATTTTAAGCCGTAGGCATACCAGAGCAAAGAAAATTCATATAGTGCGGCCGCGACATCTTCGTCAAGGTCATGTTGAAAAGGGTAGAGCTGAAAGCTCAAACCGTTCGTTCCAGTGAT
>Ga0222664_1001041_pt1 | contig 11569 bp, 8 predicted proteins | sample AntAcemetagen604_FD_181147 | JGI IMG/M metagenome (GOLD analysis project Ga0222664, IMG submission 181147) | Saline water microbial communities from Ace Lake, Antarctica - #604 | ecosystem: Environmental > Aquatic > Non-marine Saline and Alkaline > Saline | place: Antarctica: Ace Lake | collected...
TTTATCAGTCTGTTCTTCTACATTTAACTGGGATATTCGGGTATTTTCAATTTTTCTGCGGTAGAGATTCAATTGTCTGTTAAATTTGGTAATTGAAAAACACGAAAATTCTCGAAGCAATTTTGAAGCTAAACCATCCGTGGCTTGGTTGATCTGCACGAGGTTAGACATCGACAAATCTTCATTGCAAACTTCAATGTATTTATAAAAGGTTTTTTTGAGTTCAGCTGCAGATGAGTTTGCAAGAGTTTGACAGAAAAAATTAACTTGAGTTTCTGTTTCTCTGTCTGATTTTGAGACTTTACCAATTTCTTGTTCCAACGCCATTATTAACAATTCTTGTTGGTTATCTAAGCCGATATTAGAAGTCTTCCCTTCTCTTCCCCTCTCTGATTCACTTATAAATGCTAGGTGCAACGCTTCAAGGATTGCTCCTTCGTTTTGTTCTCTTAATAATTCGAATAGCCGGATTGCGATCTCGACATAATTAATTGAAGTGTTTCTGAATCTACGGTAGAGGCAACTGAAGTTTGACCCAATATCGGGATACCTCCATTCATCAATATGTGCTCTAATGAATTTTCTATATTCTATGATGTGGTTATCACAAAAATTGCTTGACTCCACAAAATTGACGAGGTTTTTTAATCCCACCTCATTTTGAAACTTTTGAGCGAGTTCCCGAAGTTGTATTTCAAGATTTTTACAATCATCTAAATACTTACTTTCAGTGTCTATTAGATATATTTGATTATTTTCAAGTAATTGATGCATAAGTTTGGATTAATTTTAGATAATTATCCTAATTAGAATCAATATAAACCGCTCTGTCATTAATATGATTTAAAAATTATCCAAATGCAAATTTATTGTATTCATTTTGTGTCTTTAATAAAATTTGTTTTAACTACATTAAAAGGCGAATTATCAAAAATAAATGGCTAAATATCTTTTAAAATGGATTATGTTTAGTTACTTTTCCGAAAACCCTAGTTACAAAATCATTTATGGAACAGGATCTCAATTTCTTATTATTTAAAAAACTCGTTAAACGAGAGAATGACCGAGAGATGCCTTTATTCCGGTTCCAAAGCGAGCTAGCAAAAGTGATAATTGAGGACACAAATGTTTATGAAGGCAAAACTATTGAGGGAATAAGACCATATCTAAGTCAGACCTTAAAAAAAAGTGATGACCAATACCAAAAGCCAATGTCGGAAGATATGAAGCAGGCCATTATTGAGGCTATAAAGATTCGACTTCACAAATCAGATCCATTATATGAAGACGTTCAGGTTGAGTTTGACAAAGCATATAATTTACTAAAAACCATTGGTTATAAAGGAAAAGGAGTCTCAGATCAGGATGAATATGTCGAATTAAAAAAGTGGCAAAAGAACTCTAACAGAACTGTAATTTTTAATAGTGAACCTTCTGAGGCAAAATGGGATCTGGAAGAAAATGGTGTTGAAATTAGAGATCTTGTTGAGTCAATGATCGATAATCTATTTAAGAATTTTGAAGAAACAAGAGAGGTTATTAAGGATCAAATAATTAACTCCTCCAAATCTGAAACTAATTATTTACCAGAATTAAAGTTTCAAAACAGAAATGAGGAATATTACTACCGTTTTTATGTACCCTCTTTTACAGTTGCAAAAGAGGTTTGGAGTGGTTTATTGAAATTTCTAATCAAATTTGAGTTTAAAGAGTCTTTAGATATTGATTATTCAATGAAAATTAGCTATGCCGAAAAATTACTAAAGTTTTTTCATAGATATAAAACAGATGAAGAAAATTCGATACCTCATAACTTTCTCCGTGTATACAAGGTTGACGGATATCTTACTACGATTCCAATTGTTTATTACGAATGTTCTGAAGGTATCTCAACACTAGATGATGGTACAAAAGAGCATGAAAAACTTTTTACTTTCGTAATATCTGATGGCGGGTTACGATATAGTGTCGGTAAAATGTCTGGAGATGAACTCAATTTTTGGAAGGAACATATTTACTATCCTCTACATTTGTCAGACTCTCCGAAATTTAATGTTGAAGAAGTTACACTTAATAAAGTCATCTCCCACATCCAAAGAACTCTAAAAAAAGACTAAATGAATACTCAAGAATCTAAACCGAAAGGCTATAGGTACTTTCACATCGTAGCTATGTTTTTTGTTGCGTCATTATTGATTGCCAATACTGTAGCTGTGAAAGTAATTACATTCGCTGGTTTCGCAATACCTGCAGGTATCTTGTGCTTTCCAATTGCTTATATAGTAAATGATGTTTTAACGGAAGTTTATGGTTTTAAGAAAGCCAAAAGTGTCATTTGGTGGGGATTTATATCTTTAGCCTTTATGACTCTCACTTATCATTTAGCAACTATTATCAAACCAGCTGGATTTTGGCAAGATCAAGCAGCTTTCGAAGCCATTTTTAGTGTGGTACCAAGAATTGCTTTGGGCAGCCTAATCGCTTTTGTAGTAGGAAGTTTTTTGAACTCAATAGTACTCTCAAAAATGAAGATTTGGATGCAGGGCAAACAATTATGGATGAGAACGATAGGTTCAACGATTGTTGGTGAGGGGGTAGATTCTATTATATTTAACATCGTTGCTTTTGCAGGTATTTTTGCTTTTAATGATCTGATAACAATTATTTGGTCGGGTTTTTTGTTAAAAACATTATATGAAGTGGTGGCCACACCTCTAACATATATAGTAGTGGGTTTTTTAAAACGTAAAGAAGAAGAAGACGCATATGATACCGGAGTCAATTACAATCCATTCACATAAAATTAATCACTCTGCGACAAAGTTTACTCTTGATTACCCCATGGGATCTTATATCCCTTCCTGGAAAATCTTTAGAGCTTTTACTAATGAGAATCAGCTGATTTCAAAACATATTTTATCAACAAAATCGTGGAAAAAAACAAAACCCAGTCGAATACTCGATATTGGAACCGGTGATGGATTGGTATTAAAGGCTATCATTGCTGGCTCATTGCATCCGTTTTCAAAAGTTCGAGTTGTTGAGCCAAACCCAATATTATTTAGGCAGGCCCAACAAAACTTAAGCTCTTCTAAGTTATACTTTACCTTTGAGGGTTTGGAAGACGATGTCATGGAAGTAACTGAAAAGGTTTTTCAAGATATAGATTTGGTTCTCATTACTCATGTATTATATTTGCTGCAAAAAAATGAGATGAAAAAACTATTATCCCTCTTGCCAAATGATGTGCCTGTAGTCATAGTTACTGATACAAAAAAGTCGCTATTTCCAGATTGTTGGAGTGAAACGGCATTAAAATTTTTTCAAAGGTCACAATTTATACACAAAGTGATCAATCAACTTCAACAAAATGGTAATTATGACATTAAAACCAGTACTTTCCGAACCTTTTTGCAAAATCCTTTTTTGATAGATCGCGATGACCTCAAAGAACGCATCTTGTCAATGGTTTGTTACTCTGAATTTAATGAGCTAAAACCCAGTGTACAAAAGAACATCAAGAAAATTATGAGTCGTTATTCAGTAGAAGAATTAGTTTACTGCAACTCTACCTGCTATGAGATAACAAAGAAATCTTAGCACACTCAAAATACAGTTCGGCCTATAACCCCTTTAAAAAAATTAATGTCAAGGGCGTATTGATTTCCCACTATAGTTTTTATGTTTTTGTGATGTTTACTTAAACTGATAACTGGTTAAAATAAATTTATTGGCATGGTCGGTCAGGTGATCTACTGTGACGCTATGGGTGTTCAAACATCTTTACGGGCTTATTCCCGACACATTGGTCAGTTCTGTTCAGGACTTACCTGAACCATCCCAGATCTAAAACCAAACCAACAACCCATTTCCCAATCAAGTGGTGTGGACAGATTGTCTTAAATGAACCAGTTTTCCTGATTTGCGTTCGGGCTTATGGTTGTGGCCAGTAGTTTTGAGTAGTGACATTGGTCATCCTGCCCTTAAATCCTTTGTACTCTTCACCATTACTTAATATGTGCCAGACAATCTTAGGCAGCTCTTTACCCACCACCGATCGTGCTACATGCTTACCACTTCGCTGGTTATCGCCACCAATAAATCACCCAAGCAATGGGTCGAAGTGCTCAAAGACACAGTACTAACCACAGCTTTACTGGACCGTATTCTTTATCGCTGTGAGATCATCAAATTAACCGGAAACAGTTACCGAATGGACAACAGAAAAACCATCTTTGAAAAAACCACTAAAACCCCTAACCTGAAGTACTGATTTAGACTCAAAATATGCATTCTTATTTTCCGAAATACCAACATTCCTAATTTCCGAAAAACACGCATATTTACTTTCCGGTAACAGGGGTGTATGGATTAATATTGTTGATAAACTGCTCAATGATTAAGAGGCTTTATATTGGTAAGTAATACTAATTTATTTGCGATTACAAATGAATAGATATCATCTATCATAACTTCTCAGTTCCTGATATCTATGTAAATGACACTTCTTGTATTTTTTTCCACTCCCACAAGGACAATCTTCATTTCGCTCTGGTTCAATACCTTTAGTCATGTTAATAAATCTTCTATCGGCAAGCTTTTGAGTTTTATCCTTTAACTGATGAATCTGAAATTTTGTGAGATCACTTCTTCTGAATACTTTATGGTTTACATCAACGATCTCACCTTTGTCATTAATTATAAAAACTAAAAGTAGTCTTAAATAATCGTATGAATATATTTGAGTGCATAAAGAATATTCCTCACAAAAATTCATATTACATGACTCTTCATCTTTATAACAAAATAATGTCAATCCTAACTCTCCAATAATTGAATACTGATTTGATTTATCTTTATTCAGTTTCGCATTTATTATCTGGTTTATGCATTCTTCTATCTCAAATCTTACATCTGTTGCAAAATCAAGTAAAATACTTGCAGCTTGAGTGTAATTTTGATGCCTCTTTTCTCTTAAAATTGAAAAAATTATAATATAAATTTCAGGTATTTTTTGAGTTGGTTTTTCAAACTCATCTAATCCATAAAATTGCCCATCAAAGTATTCATCAATTTTCTTCCTATAACCATCAAAATGATGTATTCTTTGACCATAAGACTCTGCATACTCTACGTATTGATTGTGTTCTAAATACAATCCTATATGATCTAATTCATCATCAACCGCAAAGGCTTTTGATTTAAAGGCCTTATGTCTTTGTTCTATATAATGAAGAAACTGTAATGGTGAGTCAAAGACATCTCTGTATGCAATAAGATCAGAAACAGATAAAGGCCAAACTGGATTCATTGGAAGATTGTCAGAAAATGGTGTTAGCTCATCCACCTTAACAGCGAGATCAGTTAGATGGTCTATAGTTATAGCGGTTGGTGTTATAACTCTAAAGTCCTTTGAAGATAGCCGAGCTAATTCATTTTTCTTTTGTGAATCTGAGTCATACAGAATGAGTTCACCACTATCGTTTAAAGATTTAACAAATCTCTCTGCTTGCTCAAGTGGTTTAAATAAAAGATTTTCAATTGAATCTATGTAAGCATCAAAATCTGTTGAAGGAGGTGTATATGTGAATGCACCAGCCTTAATTTCAACAACAAATAAGTGATCATCATAAATTAAAATTGAGTCAGTTTCTCCTAAATGCTTTTTTCCGTCCTTATCATGAGAAAAATAGTAATAAGCTGGTGAATAGATTTCAGCTTCAGGTAGGATTTCATTAATTAATTTAAGAGGAAACTCTTCTGATACTTTTTTCTGCTTTCGATTCCACTCATCTTTGTAATCTGGATCCAATTCACAGATTATTTTTTGGATGGTTCTATAGTTGTTATCAAATAATGCATATACATCAAAACAGTAATATCTATCATCTTTTTTTAAAAAAGGTTTTTCAAAAATTGGCTGAAAATTAATTGGCCATCCACCAAATTCATTGTGATCATAGAAATAATTACACTCTCCAATTTCCCAGGACAAACTGTCTAATAACTTTTTTGGCAGACTTGAATTCATCTCTACATCGAAAACCGATAGACCAAAAATTTTCTGATTAGATTTATCTATTTCTTCATTCCAACTTTGTTCTGTTGCAATTTGCTTCAATTTTGAAAGCATCTCTTCTTGGTTTAAATTGCTTATATTTTTTGAGTCTTCCTCTAGTAACTTCAAGGATTTTTCCCAAATGTTTTCTAAGGATTCAACTGCCTCACCAATTCCAAAAATCAAGGAATCTCTAATACGACATAAATTTTCAACATAATTATCGCTTGATATACCAAACAGGACATTAAACTCTTTACTGTGAGGCTTAAGTAAGCTTTTAAATATTTCCTCTTGATGGATTAAGTAATATTCACCTCTAACATGACTCCAATACTTCTGAGCTTTTGTAAGAAACAAATCCCTTGTCTTATCAAAAGTTTTTCCATTTTGCTCTCTTTTTGCACTTGAAGCCAGATAATAAATATCCAGCATACGATATAGTTTCAGAACTTTACTAGAGACTTGATTCCACTCCTCCTCATTGATATCATCTAATTTTTTATTTATAGGTTCAGCTGATACAAGGACATTTTGAATATAATCTATCATTCTTCTTGAAATCACATCAGATTCATCATATTCACTTTCAGATATTTTTTTTGCTGTCTGGTTTGCGTTTTCAAGATATCCTCTATACATAAGTTGAAGAGGATCAAACTTTACCACCAAATCTTTGATATCTGTGACAAGTCCATTTATTTCTGAAACTATTTCTGAATAGTTATTAGCAAGATTTTCTCTAAACTTTTTTACCCCCTCTTCATCGAGTTTATTTTTATAAATCAAGACCTTACCAAATCTTGCTATATCAAATTGACCTGCATTATAATATTCATCAGGTTCTATGTTTTTTCCTTTTCCCATACTTATTCACTTATTAATTTCAGTATTAACAATTGAAAACTGATGAAAAATTAGTCCCGGATTTCTACAACTAAATAGAAATTTTACACAAAAACTTATTCTACTTAAAATAATTTTAATGCAATTATGTTACGGACCGTGAATTGTTGCAAAAGACAGATTTAATACCTTGAGTAACCTTTTACCTTATGCTCCCCGATCGAGAGAAAAAAATTAGTGCTACTTTTGAAAAGTCAATAGATTTTGAGCGGCAAATTACAACTACAGCTCACCGAATTTAATTAAGTGGTGAAAGTTTAAGAAAAAACCTGTAAAATTGTCAGTGTAGTTCCTATTCAAAACCCACCCCTAAAGGAGGTCACTTTGCTCCGGAATGGGGGGCTAGTATCACCGGAATATACAATAGATCTCATCAAACCACAGATGAAGAAAGATCAACAACGTTGATTGTGAATCACCTGTTCCGAGACTTTCCAGCTCCTGCCTGGGTTGTGCAGAATCCGGAGCCAGGTTGCAAATCCGAGTGTGTTGGGTTTCTATCCTCTAAATAATTACTTTTCCTTAACAAGCGGTTTGTATGATCAGTAAACGGTTGGGTAGTCGATGGTATTTATCCAACCCGCCGTACAACCGCCAAACCGTTAACCGGTTGAGTTTTCACCACGCTTTTCCTTTTCTCAGATTAGTTGATTTTGAAAAGAGATTACATTCTAGGAATCCATTCTTTATTAAAAACTTTTTAGCTGAAGCTTCTGCTATTTCATGATGTGGATCTGGTCCTATAATAATTTCCTTAATTGGGAATTCCCCATTTTCTTCAACATAATTTTTTAGATCATCAACACCCATAACAGCTATCTTTTGATGATATTCGTTAAATATTTCTTCATCAATTGTTCTAATTTCTCCTTCTATATAAGGAATAAGATATTCGTCTGCTGGTCTAAATTTTATTTTTCCATCATTTCTATTCTCTTGGACATGAATTAGTCTCCATTCATTTTCTTCTTTAAAAACTTCATTTTTAAAACATAGAACATATCGCATTATAAAGTTTGCAAATACCCTAGCATATTTTTGAGCAATCATTTCAGGCCATTTATCATACTTGCTCAGACTATGTTTGTATAGTTTGAAAAGGCTATTAATTATATCTGTAATCGTATCGATTTGTTTATCTCTATCATAAATTACTTTTAGCAGGGTTGCTTTATGATAATCTCCTTCTTTTCTAAAAGTAGAAGGATTTACCCTTAAATCTTTTATTGTATTAAAACCAATAGAATAAAGACCGTAGCTTTTCCACTGGCTTAATAGCTCACCTTCTTCACAAAAACAGGTAATATAAATATCAAAACTGTTTTCAAATGGATCAGATAACCAGTCAAGTTTATCAAAAAATAGTTGATGTCCTTTATTGTCTTCAGAAAAACCCTTTATTATATCTCTAATAAGATTTTGAGCATATCTCAATTCTCCAGCATCATTTAAGTAATTGATATCTGTTAACCAAAGGCTTTTTGAATCTATAATTCCTTTGAACCCATTAGCATTTGTATAATGATATAGAGTTGTTTTTGGGGCATCTGCTAAAGAATGTTTTTTATCAATTTCCTCTTTTAAAGAAATGATCTCTCTTTCTTCTGAAGCAGCCCATATCCACAAATCATCATTTATTTTACCCATTTAGATGTTTATTTGTCTTTAAATAAATTTAACCAACCAACTAACAATTTATATGAACTTCATTGCCAATTGGCAGTAATAATTATTCCAATTTTACCCTAACCAACATACAAAAGTTAAATCAACGCTGAATTCCTGATAAATGTGCACCTAACAATTATAATATAACTTTATATGAAAGACACCCTAAACGTTGTTGTACTAACAGAGTCACAGCTCAGACAAATCATCAATGAAACGGTAAGCCAGCTTCTGGATCAGAGAATTCCTGAAATTATTAGACGAGCTAATAGAAAGGAATATATTACAACTGCAGAATTCAAGGAACTCACTGGATATTCTCACCGGGTTCAACAATATCTGAGAAAACACAATAAAATCACCTATTCTCAGGAAGGGCGTAAAATTTTCTACAAAACTTTAGATGTCGAAAAGTTTATTGATGAGCGAAAAATTGAGAAAAGAATAAAATAATTAGGGTTTATTTGATCACCTCATATTTCAAACGAAATGCTATCCAGCATAGAGATAACTTTGAAAATCAATAAAAGTATCACGAATACTTCTCACACTACCCAGTTCGCGTTTAGCATTGGCCAATGCGTGGTATTTTAGCTCCAATAGATCCGGTAGTTTCTCATCATCCAATTCATCCACACCTTGTTTAACGTATTGCTCCAAAACGAAATTAATGAACTCCTGCTGATTCGGATCGTAAGAGTCGATGTGCAATTTCGCTCTATTGGCTCGCTCGGTTCTTGGGACGATTTCAGAGTGGTAGGCCACATACGCAAGCACATCAAATAGGTCGCTGTCTTCTCCGTGCACCAGCTTCTGAAGCTCTTCAAGTTGCGCTTTGCTATATCCTTTATCACTGAGCTCTTGTAAGAGCTTTTTCCGGGTTTCGGGTTTACTCCAAATTTCTCTCAGCTCATTTTCACTTTGGAAGAAGGCAGGTATATCTCCAAAAAGCTCTCTTATAAACTGTTCAGAAGAAATGGCTTTCCCATCCGGACTCCAAAACGAAGTTCTTACCATTGAATCCAGCTCCCGCACTTTATTATCGGAGAGCTTTACCCGGATCATCCTCTTTGGTGGATTATCACACACACAAGGATCATTTCCGCATACTTCACAAACATAAGGTCCTTTTGTACAGATACATGGGATTTGACCGCAAACAGAACAAGCTTGGGGAGGAGGTGGCGGTGTTACTGGTTCCGGTTCGATATCACCATCCCATTCCGGATCATTAAACTTGGCGTGGGCATTTCGGTAGAAGTCATAGATAGTGAAATAGTCTTTCCCATCAAACAATCGGGTTCCCCTTCCTATGATCTGCTTAAACTCTACCATTGAATTAACCATCCTCATCAAAACAATATTTCTGATCTCAGGCGCATCAACTCCGGTACTTAATTTCTGAGAGGTGGTAAGAATAGTGGGTATGATCTTTTCATTATCCTGAAAATCCCGAAGGTGTTGTTCCCCTCTTGCTCCATCATCGGCTGTTACACGGTGACAATAATTAGGATTGGCGCTGTCCGAAAGCTGATTAATGAGATCACGAATTGCTGCAGCATGGATTTGAGTTGCGCAAAATACCAACGCTTTTTGGTTCTGATCCATGAACTCCATCAATCGTTGAACCCGATATTTTTCCACATCCATCAGCTCGATAACGCGATTCTGTTCTTCGATAGAATATTCCTTTTCCGCATCCACTTCACCCTCTAATACTACATCATCATCGGTAAATTGATAGGAATCTCCGGTGGTTTGAATTTCTTTTACGCGAAATGGTGTCAGATATCCATCATTGATACCTTGCTTAAGAGAATACGTATAGATTGGTTCACCAAAATATTCATAGGTATCTACGTTCACATCTCGTTTTGGCGTGGCAGTTAGACCTAATTGTACGGCCGGACTGAAATGTTCCATAATAGCCCGCCAGCTACTCTCATCATTGGCTCCGCCACGGTGACATTCATCAATAATCACAAAGTCGAAAAAGTCTTCAGGGTATTCTCCAAAATAAGGAGAGTCATTGGGGCCACTCATAAACGTCTGAAAAATGGTGAAAAAGACACTGGCATTGGTTGGAACTCTACCTCTTTTTCTGATTTCATCCGGACGTATCCGAATCAATGCATCTTCGTTAAAAGCGCCAAAAGAGTTAAAAGCCTGATTGGCCAAAATATTACGGTCTGCAAGAAAGAGAATGCGCGGTCTGCGGCTACCATCTCGTTGCAAGTTCCATCTGGCCTGAAACAATTTCCAACAGATATGAAAAGCAGTAGCTGTCTTACCCGTCCCGGTGGCCATGGTTAACAACAGGCGATCTTTGCCCTCTGATATAGCATCCAATACGTTTACAATGGCATTTTCCTGATAATAGTAGGGCTGGTATTTGCCCATGTACGGTTCATAAGGAATATCCTGTAGGCGTTGTTTCCAATCCCAGACTTGCGGCTTATCATCTACTAGCGACGGTGGAAAGGTTCTTTCCCATAATTCTTGCGGAGATGGGAAGGTTTCAATTTCACGTTCCTCACCAGTTTGCATGTCTACTTCATAAATCCGTTCTCCATTTGTAGAATAGGTAAAGCGGATATCAAGGCACTCGGCATAGTCTTTAGCCTGAGCAATACCGTCGGTATAATATTTATCACGGGCTTTGGCTTCTACAACGGCAATTCTTCGGCTTTTATACTCCAGCACATAATCGGCACTCAGACTCTTGGTTCTTTGGCCATTGCCGATCAGACGTCCTATAGAAATGGTATACTCCGGTCGGATTCTGCACTCCCCACTATCCCAACCTGCCTGGCGGATGGTGGGAGTAATCAGTTCCTGCCTGGTTTCCGCTTCATTCATACAGCCACATGTTCGTTCGCTGTTAACTCACCTGAGAAAGCTTTTTGGAGAATGGATTTTTTGAGTTCTTCAATATTG
>Ga0222664_1001050_pt1 | contig 11492 bp, 11 predicted proteins | sample AntAcemetagen604_FD_181147 | JGI IMG/M metagenome (GOLD analysis project Ga0222664, IMG submission 181147) | Saline water microbial communities from Ace Lake, Antarctica - #604 | ecosystem: Environmental > Aquatic > Non-marine Saline and Alkaline > Saline | place: Antarctica: Ace Lake...
AAGCCACCGGCTGCTTCGTTGCCATATTTATATTGAAAGTCACTGGCTGTACTGCCAATGTTCCTAGATACTTTATCTCTAGTATAGGATTGGTCTTGTTCATAAGCTCTCTGCATATTCTTTTCCTTCTGAACTCTACCACCTGAAAAGAGAGCACCAGACCTAGCGGCACTTGTATCAGACTTCATCTTATCAGCTTCAAATCTTTGCCCAGAGTTTATCAAATAGTTCTGGTAATCAGCTTGCTGTTGAGCTATTGAAGCTTCTGCATCAGCGGTTTCTTTTTGCTGTAAGGCTTCATAGTAGAGTTTATTGTCCTCCTGTCCTCTTTGGAGAGCCGCCTGTTGGTCTTCTGCACTAAAAGGCTGACCATTCCAGTCAACTATACCAGTCAAATTACCTGTTGATAAACCGTTAATAATTTCTTCAAGCGAACTACCACCCTGCATAAGCTCCTGTATTTTTGGGTTATTAGCAGCTGCATCAGCATACAGTTTATCCACAGATTCCTGTGTTTCACTTGGAGCATTTGATTCTACAACATCTGGTTTCCCATTCCAATTAGCCATCCAGTCTGCATAACTGATTTTTTGACCGGTAGCCTTATTGTAGATGTCACTACCCACTCTGTAAATTTGTCTTGCCATATGTTTATTATATTACTTTTTGTTGATTTTTAACAGGTCTATTTCAGCTTGCATCTCATTTATCCTGTGTGCAAGGGTTAAATATAGGTCTTGCTTGCTCTCGAACATCCCAATCATCTGACCTTCTCGTATTTTTTTTGGGTTTAATCCGAAGGTAGGTAATAGTTTTACAGGTTTTTCTCTAGCCCTATCAGCTACTTCTTTATAATCATCACCATTAGGTTCAAAAGTTTCTGGGTTAAAAGATGGGAAAGGGTTCATCATACTATCTATTTCTGCTTTATAGATGTCTTTCCTTTCTGCTAATGAATACTTCTCTTTATCAAAATAGGATGGTTTTTTGTTATCTTCTTTTTTCATATATTTATACTGCCGTCATATCAAATGAATAAATTGTTGTGCCTGTAGGAACTCCTCTAAACTGGTCTGTCCCACTATTAGAGTAATGCCAAATAGCTCCTCTGTTTGTAGTTGGGTTTGAAGTCTCTGTATTCAAGTATAGGTATCCATTTATATAAGCTCTGGTTGAGGATACTGTAAAATAATTTGCTGACTGTGCGTTATTTTTTATAAAGAAATCATTACCGGTACCAAGAGTTATCCAAAGTTCATTACTATTTGTAACACTAACACCACCATACTCACTGGACCCACCGGTTGTTGAAGCTATAAAAAAACTATGATTATTTTGTAAATAGTAATCACCACCAGTTTGAAATAATCCACCACTACCTGAAGTTGTCCCCCTGACAGAAGCTCTTAAAACATTACTAGCATAATATCTAATGTAATTACCATTGTCCAATATAATTCTCTCATTACCTGTACCACTCTGCACATCTATAGCAGATAAAGTTCCAGTTGTAATACTGGTAGCAGTAATAGTTGTGACATATCCACTATTATTTATTTCGTTGTTTCCTGTACCACCACCACTGACATTTGTACCAAGTGTAGCTCCCACAGTAGCATTGCTATCTGGAGCATTGGTAGTTCCATTAACAGTTGACCATTGAATGGTTCCACCTGTAATAGTTATATTACTACAAGTTACAGCTCCTGCTGGAGTTACTTTGAATTGTGGTGAACCTGTGGTTCCTGCGAAGATAGCATTGGTTCCTCCCGGAGTAAGTCCAATAGTATTTCCACCATTTATAACTTGTATTTCACCAGCTGTAACTGTTCCCAAGACCGTTATTGCTAAAGCGTTCACATAGCCAGTGTCCACTGTGTTTCCAACAATAGTAGTCACACCAGCTGCATCTTCAGCTGAACCAATCGCAACATTAGTTCCAACAATCAATGAACCCACTACAATCTTTGAAGCATCAATAGTATTTACAAGTATGTTATCACCAACAATCTGTTCAGCTTCTGTCAAGTTGTAAGTAGCAGCATCGGACTCATTTTTAGCAACGGCTATAAGTACTTTTCCAAGCCCTACTGCGTCTGAAGATGTTGTGGTTGTTTGGTAAACTGTTTCAGAATCAAGTAATGATAAATATATATAAGTTTTTTGGGACATATTCCCAGTATTGCCAGCTGAAATTGAATAAGAATTCCCAGCGGCATCAAAAAATGTACCGGACCCCCAAGAGACAGTATCAGTATCAGTAGAAGAAAAAGCACAGTTCTGTGTCCAACCCCAATCACCTACATTTATAGTGGTATCAGGTAACAGTGCTGGGTTTATAGGAACATTGCCCTGATTTATATCTTCGGCAGAACCACCGGAAGCTACATAAGAAGGGTCATCTCCAGAAGAATCAGCAGATTCAAAATCGGCTCCCTTTGTCTCGGAGTTTTGATTATTATCTCTGTAGAGATACCTATTCAAATATAACTCTGATAACTTCATAATTAGTTTTCTTCAAAACCAGCATCTTCAAGTGAAATTATTTCGATGCCGTTAAATATTATGGGAGTTCCTGTCGAGTTCCCTCTTATTCTTAATCTTATTTGGTTAAAATCATTGGTCACTGCACTAGGAAATAATCCTGCATAGTCTGAAGTAAGTGTCCCAACGTCGTGCCATTTATTAACTTTTTCTTTATTTGTTTGATACTGGACCAATGTTCCTCCAGCATTTTCACTCATAACTGCTATACCACCCATAGTCTTAATATGAGAATACATCTCAATGAATGACCTCCAACGGTCAATCATTTCGAAGTAAATAGCCGTTCCGAAATCAGTGTTTCCCATATCTAATTTACCAACCAGTCCAGTAGAGGTTCCTACAATCTGGTCAATGGTTGTTCCATCATCATAAATAATCATAGCGGTAGGAGATACTCCCAAATCATAGATAGTCCACACTTGAGTGGATAATGTATATCTCATCTGACAATTAGAATAGGTCACACCTTCAACAGTAACTGGTCCAACGTTCCATTTTACAGCATCCCTGCCATCATAGATACCAGCTACACTAGAATAGTAACTTCTTGGTATTGCTTTTACAAAGTCATTTACTCTGCGAGAAATTTCAGTAGGTTGTCCATCGTAATTGAACTTGTAGAAACCAGAAGAGTGATGGAAATAAATGCCATCTTTACCCTGAATGATTGATTCTTGAGAATAGGTACCAACATTATAAGCTGGATACGGGTCAAGGTTAGCAGTGTTGTCACTGTTAACGCTATAAACTCTGTAGATATGGTTCTCTTTAAATACTAGGAGAGCTTTAGGCACCCTGAATAATCCAGTCATTGACTCACCATTTTGAGGTGAGAATGAAGCTATGAAGTTTGTAGTTAAAGTAAATGTTAAAGCGTCATAAGATGTGCCATTGGAAGATTGTACAATATCGGTGTAGTAAAGAATATCATTAGCGGAATCTCCTACCCAGACACGACCATCAAAACCAGCTTGAATAAAATCACCCTTTGGAAAGCCGGCTGGAACACCAGTAGCAGAGAAAGTACTGCCTGCTGATTTTTGTACTGCATCGCCAGCATTACCATTTACCATCCAAGTTTCATTCAGCCATTGGCTGTATCTAGCTATAGTTGTAACTGTAGTTGTTCTGACTGAAGACCAAGTAGAGCCATTCCAAGCTGAAATGTCTGTGCCTACCTGACCATATAATCTTTTTATACCTCCTTGAATATTTAAAGTTCCAAAAGAAGTAACACTACCAGCTAGAGCTGTAATGCCATCATCATCAATACCAAGACGGGTAGTTATTGAACCAATTCTATCGAAGTGCATATTGATTGCCAATTGAACAGAATTCTCTGGGCAAATATTGTCGCTTAATTGAGCTGACCGTATAACCCCTTCTGTTGCATATGGTATTTTAATATCTTTTACTACATCTGGCATAAGTTTATTTTTAACTTTCCTATCCCCCCACTCATCCGCAAAAAAAAGTGGGGAGGAGAAAAACTAAACTGTGACGTTTGTAACTATTCCGTTTGTAACTGTGATAGTTGCAACGGGACCAGTTTCAGCAGTAGTGAAACTACCTTCACCAGCTGGACCAGTATAGCCAGTAGGACCAGTAGGACCGTCAGGACCAGTGGCACCAGTAGCTGAAGCATCGCCGTCATTACCAGTATAGCCAGTATAGCCAGTATAGCCAGTTGCTCCGGCTGCACCGGAACCAATTACTGACCAAGCTGGGACAGCTACTGTACCAGTCATTTGGTAAACAGCTGAACCATCTAAATCTTGAAGCAAGCACTCTAATGCAAAGATGTTTGCATAAGTAGCACCAGCATAAGGACTTCCACCAGATACGGTACCAAAGGTAACTAACTGGTATGAACTTGTTGCTGATGGTTGCTCTTGTTGTTGAATATCAACTAGAGGTATCAGCGGATTTGTATAAGCCATATGTGTTTTTTATTTAACTTGTTATAATCGTGGACTCTTGCCCCGTGTAGAGGTTATTGAATAAGGCTTGCACCAATTCTTCAAACTTCATAAGGTCGGGGTCTTTCGCATCCAATGAAGTATCTTTACGATACTTGATTGCATAGCGGAGATACCACTTATAAATCTCTCGGTAGTGCTCTGGGAGCTCTGCTGAAAGACTTACAACTTCATCAATCTTTTTATAGTAATCAATATAGACATTTTGTCCTTGCATTGAATCTGGAACTATTCTGTCGAAATACAATTTATCCTCAAAGACAGTGTAATAGATAGGCTGTGAAATTGTGGGTCTCGACCAAACCCGAGTTCCAGTTGGAATTATTCTAGTGATTCCAGTCACTCCAGTAAGTTGATTTGTTGTTGTATCAATAGCGGTGTAAGCAATTTCTTCAATCTCTTCATCGTAATCTGCTGTTGCTACATAAGCTACACCGGATGCACTGTCAGGGAAATCCCCAACATTGTCTAATGTTATTTCAGTGGCACCTATCGCAGTTGAACCAGAGGTGGTACCACCCATTACTGAAAACGCCACTTGGTTCCAAGTTCGTTTATCAATATACCTCATATTGAATGGCGTTAATATGTTATCTACTAATAACCTTGCTGCTAAAACAGACCTATCTGTCTCTGAAAAATCAATATTATCTGGTAAGGATACATAGTTAGAACCGGCTAGCATCTTGATAGGAAATTCGAACTCTTGTTGCCAAGCGTGACGAATACCATAGAGCTTGCCGTGAGTAAACTTTCTAGCATCATCGACTGCTGAAATACAGAAATCTGCTGTGATTCTATTATCATCATCTGAAATCCCCATTGCTCTACGCACTGGTTTGATGATGGAATTAACTGAATTTTCTGGGTAGGCTGTTACACTTATCGCAGTGGAAAAGTCTGAAGTGTCTGATGTGACTGAATTTACCCACCGAACTTTGTAGTATTCACCTGTAGTCCCTGCTGTATCGTATAGAATTGTGGACTGTTGGGTAGCAAAGATGGTTGTAATTGCTCCTACGAGAACATAAGCACCATCAATAGTGGCAGATTTATGTAGTTCTATCTGGTCCCACTTAACTTCTCTAACAGAATCACCACGATTATGAGCTAGTGCAGTGGCTGCTGTAGTAAAAGATTGAGCAGAGTTAGCCGAAGACACAACTATTTCAGCATTTTCAGCTCCAATTGATGACAACAATAATAATGTTGAATCAGCCGGTGGAGCAGCTGGGTCAGTAAAGTCAGCAGTGTTATCTACGGGTACCGCTATTACCCCCGCAGCAATATTGCTGCTCATATAGGTAGTCGCCTTGATATCCAGCTCATTTGGAATAACAATCGTGTTACCTATATTATTTGTAATTTTAATTTGAGGGTTCATCTTTTTTTTTGTTACTTATATCTTAATTATACAATAATTGGGGTGTTTTATCAATTTACTTCTTGAATACACCGGTAATGATACCTTGTTTTATAATCCATTTGATTATAATTTCGTAGGTACCAACTGCTATTGCTACATTTGTTAGTGCCATCTGTAAGAAAGCTTGTGTTAATACACCTTCTATCTTTAGATATGCCCAAATGAATGAAAGAATAGCTACTCCCAGATAAATTATCCAAGTAGTTGCTTTTCTACCTATCCTGTTGACTGACCATTTAAAGCCCTCAACAAGTAAGGCTGTAAGCATTGGTAAAAATAATTCCATATGTTTATTGTTTTAATTCTTCTAATTTTTTAGCTAGTAATGCTCGGTCTTCGCCAACCTTTGCTACATCCCAACCGACTTTATATGTTTTATCCATCTCCGCTCCTTTAGTGAAGTGGTTATGTATAACTATTGCTTTATCGGCTCGCTTGGCTATCCCAAGTTTCTTCATCTTAGCCCAGAGTAGATTATCTACACCAACGTGCCAAAAGTCTGTATCAAATATATCCCCTATCACCTTGATAATACTCTTGTGAATCATAAAGTGTTCATTGATATTACCCTCATCAGCTGAAACCTCTCCAGTGTTGAAAGCTACATATCCTTTCTCACCAACTTTCAAAGCTTCGTTGATGGACTCTGGTGTAAATTCAGTATCGTTCGAAGCGAATACAATCCAATCGCCAGTTGAAAGCTTTAATCCTCTTTTCACAAGTTTTGGAACACCAATTCTATCTTCAAAACTATCACGAACAATAATTATTTCTATTTTATCTTCAGGATAATTGAGCATTTGGATTGATTTTGTGCACCTCTCTAAACCTTCTTCTCTACCAAGTGTAGGGATAATAAATGAAATCTTTGGCTCAACTGGCTCCCTCTCTGGTAATTCAGGTTCTATTTCAGCTACTCCAACAATATATTTAGCATTGCCAGATTCTTCAGTAATCTCTCCAGCATTTTGCTCGTAGTATTTTACTACTGGGAAGAAGTGTCCAATCAGTTCTTTGATTTCTTCAATGGTATAAACCTGCTTATGAAACTCACTCGGCATACTAACCGGGATTGAGAAAATAAACTGTTTACAATTATCCTTCACCCATTGCAAGAACTTCACAGGGTTTTCTAAATGTTCAATTGTTTCAAAGGACACAACTACATCTGGCTTGATATCTAGGTCAATACCTTTTTCAAGGTCTTGGACGATGATACCTTCACCCGGCTCTATATCTATTCCGATATATTCTTTAGCTTTTAAAATATCTTTTCCGTAAGCAACTCCACAAGCTGCATCCAAAACTACTTTGCCTTCTGTAAATGGAACTGCGAAATTGTATCTAGCGTAATGCTCGGCTTCCATATCAGGTCTATTGATACCGGGAATGTATCTCTCGCCTGTAAACTCTTCTGGATTATCTTTGTACCATTTAGCATCTTCAAGATACTTCGGATTACTTGGAGCAAAGCCGATAGCTTTTTTCCAGTGTTCTTTACTCTTTGCTTTATCAATGTTCCAGTATGAAACATACAGTAATTCGTGAGGACCATTCTCATAATAAGGTTGATGGTTTGAGTAAAACGGTAATTGAGTAACAGTTAGAGCTGCTTCAGCATAAGCTATTGCTTGCTTTTGCATCCCTTTACCATAATAGTATTCAGCTAAACGCATTAGAGGCTCTCTCCGTAGCTCTTTATCTACAGATAATGAGTACCACTTCAGCATTTCACCAAAATCACCTAACTTTTTGTAGCAATCTCCGACATAAAGCATTGACTGTGCGGCTTCTGTAGCCCACTTATCCATTGCAATGTGTCTTTTAAACTCCTTGATTGCTGACTTGAATCTTCCTAGATAATACATTTCTCTAGCGAAGTAGTGGGAGTTCCGGTCATTGTCTGGATTGTTGAAACAATCTATAGCAAGACCTTTGATGTAGCCAGAACGATTTGTAGTTTCGTTTTGATAATGTTCTAGCTTGATTATATCTTCCTCAAAGAACAATTTCTTAGCGTCTCCAGTTAAAACTTCGTGGATAATTCCAGTCCATTTTAACTTTCTTCTATCGTAGAATTTACAATGTCTAAACTTAATTACTGCATTACCTTGTGCGTCGTGTGAAAAGACAAAGTTATATTCGAACTGTTGGTAGCCATCTTCGACTGCCTTGTCCAATTTATCAATGTCCATCTTGGTGTAGATTTCATCACAGTCAGGAGTAGCAATCATATTGTTCTCTGGTAGGAGAGCAGCATAATTCCTAGCTGAAGCAAAGTCGAATAGAGACTCGCCAGCTTTCACTACTGGTGCCTCACCCTCGACTATAAATTTATCATTGATTTTCTTTGCTAGTTCCTCATCAATGTTAATTCTAAACTTGTCACCTACAGCTTCGACTTTACAGCCTAAGCCTTTTGCTACTTCAACTGTGTTATCAGTTGAGCCAGTATCTAAGACCCAAATCTCACCACCTCGCTCCTGAAATTCTTTCAAGGAGCCTATCATTCTTGGTAAAGTTTCAGCCTCATTTCTAGCTATGAGAGCAATGCTAAATTTTGGTTTATTCATTTTTGCGGATGTTAATTGTTTATAAAAAGCTTGGTGTCTTCGGGTCCTTCTCATTTGAGTCAGAGTTGAAGACTTGGTTTGGTTTAGGAGCTGGTATATACGGTACAGGTTCCCTATTCACACCATTGTCTTCTATTTCTGGTGCTTCATCTAAATCCTCTACAGCTTCACCAACTTCTTCTGTTGGCATTGGTGCTTCTTCTAACTCTTCTTTTTTATCTCCTCTTTTTAAAATTTTGTCTAAAATTCCCATATCATTATTTTTAGCTAGTTAATTATTCTATCTACCCAAATCATTGTTCCACCATCACTATATCTATCTAATTCATCTTGGGGAATGATTGTAAACGATTGTGCCAACGCATCTAATGTAGGCATATCGATAAGCATAATCTTATTCTTATTATCTCCAGTTATCAGATAGATATGTGGAGAAGAATCTGTTTTTACTATTTTCATAGGTTTTTTATTATTGTTGTCTTTTAAATTAACAACTACTTTTAATACCCAGGGAGCATTGAAGTCCCATTTTTTATCTTTTAAGAAAGGGCTATAGCTATCAAGTATTTGCCACCTGACTTTATTGATACCTAAAATCTTTAATATAGCGTGACTGCTTTTAGCTACTATCAATGGAACGTGCCTTAAGTGGTGCATCATATTAGCTCTCTGCTCTTCATACTTCCCTCCGGTATTTGGAGTAACTACCCACTCATATTGAAGAGTGAAAAAAGCATCAGCATTATCTTTATCAAACAATTTCTTACCAAAGTCTCTCATCTCCTGTGTAATTTGTCCTTTGTTATAAAATTCGTCCCAGTTCTTACCACTGATAGGAAGCATTGATTCTGGAATACATCCAACCTCTCTGATTGTTTGGGCTACCTTTGTAATGTAATTACCTTGTGGAGTAGTCTCGGAAAGTATAGCGATGAATTTCTTTGAGAATTGGACCTGACCTTCTACGATACAATTATTTTTTAACAAAAAGTCGAACACCTCTTTAGGCATCTTACCAGTAGCTATCATCCAGTTCATTTGAGTTTGAATAGAGTTGATAACAGCTTGGGTCACACAATCCATAGCTTCAAAGCCATTCTGTTTTTGCAATTCAAAATCAGTAGCATAGTCGCTCCAGTTGCCATTGAAGATTCTGACATCGTGAACTATAGGAGACTTCCCAAATCTATAGTCCAGCTCGTGGACTGGTCTTTCTAAAAACCCTTTATTTTTTGTTCTTCCAAACATATTATTATTTATTTAATAATGTATGTAATAAAGTTTCTATTTTTGTAAGCCTAGTGTTGATGTGAGCTAAATGGTTATCTTTTATCTTTTCAATGTCGTGAGATATCTTATTTATGTTTTTAGTGTTTGTACCTACATCCTTTTGTAGTGAAGAGATAGAGAGGTTCTGTTTCTCATTCGGCTTTCTGACAGCTAAAATAACATTCACTCCGACCGAAGCTAGTGCTATAATCCCCAAAGTTGTTTGTAGGTCTAAATCCATAGTATATAGTTTTTAAATTATATTAAAGTTTGTTATCTTTTGCCATATATATTATTTATTTTATAGCGATTTTTATATTAAAAGTTCATTCCGAACATTATTGAATTAGCTGTTGCTCCTCCTTCTGCTGGTGCAAGAGAAGCTATTATATTGCCAATATTATGAGTAACAGATGTTTCACATATTAGAGATGTACTGCCAGCTGGAGTTATTGCTCCATTACTATCACATAATGCTAACCATTCAAAATTCCCCATTAAAGATAATTCTCTAATTGTTGTTCCAGTTCCAGCAGCTAAATCAGAAGCATTTGCAGAACAAGCAGACATAACTGTCCAACAATTATCTACAGTTGTTGTAACAGTACCAGTAATTGTATCTCCAGATGCATCTGATGTTGAATCTGATGCATCTGGGAAACCTATTTGAGAAACACCTGTATATGATGCAGAAGTACACCAAGAATATAATTGAGATGAGAAAGAAGCCACTATATTATTAGCTCCAGTTGCAGGTGCAACTAAATACCACATTGAAAAGTATTGATTAGATTGTGCAGATGCTTCTGTCAATTCTGTCATAGCAACACCATTATAGGTAATGCCTGAAATTTTACTGCCACCAGTAGAGTCATAAGTACTTATACCAACAATAAGAATCCTATCATCACCTGTACAGGTATGACTCCAAGTTTTACTTGTATGAGCTGAATTGTTTGTTCCTGTTGCTTCTGATGCATCAAATGCTATTGAAATAAGACTTCTTCTCCTTTCTTATCTATCGCCATATATCTAAATCAGTTAATTATTATGCTGGTACTGCGAAAGCTAAACTAGCCACAGAATGGTATGAAGTTCCATCCCAGTATGCAGAAACTATATCTATTCCTGCAGCAGTAGTTGTAAGCGTTGGTGCCGACCCACCTGCCCATTTAACTGTTGCAGGGAATGTTGCAGTTCTGCTTCCAGTTCCATCTTGAACCATCATTAGAACCAAGTTACAAGGGTTTGTAGGTGCTGTGAAAGTAAAGGTATCGTTTTGAGCACCGAATGTAAATTTCATTTTATTACCTAGTTTCCAATCTATAGTAGTAGTTCCATCTCCTGTAGCAGCTTGTTGTGTAAATCCTATAGTGTGAGCACCTGCATCTAATTCTCCACCAAGTTCAGGTGAAGCATCTTCTGATACATTAAAAAGTAATCCACTATCAGCTATTGCTTTAGGACTAGCATATTTTACTGTATCTGTACCTGTATCAATCTCTGCTCCTGTAGCTACTGTTTGTGGAGCACCAGTATAGCCAGTATAGCCAGTGTAGCCAGTGTAGCCAGTGAAGTTCCCCGGACCAGTATAGCCAGTGTAGCCAGTAGGACCATCAGGACCAGTGTAACCTGTGAAGTTTCCTGCACCAGTATAGCCAGTGTAGCCAGTTGGACCAGTCACAGTTGAATCTGCAC
>Ga0222664_1001051_pt1 | contig 11489 bp, 8 predicted proteins | sample AntAcemetagen604_FD_181147 | JGI IMG/M metagenome (GOLD analysis project Ga0222664, IMG submission 181147) | Saline water microbial communities from Ace Lake, Antarctica - #604 | ecosystem: Environmental > Aquatic > Non-marine Saline and Alkaline > Saline | place: Antarctica: Ace Lake | collected...
CCTTTTCGACGCTATCATTGCAGACACCAAAACTTTACGTGATCCAATAGCTAAGTCTATTCGAACAAAGGTAATGATTAATTCGTTTTCATCGAGCTGTCGTCTACCTAAAGCCGAGCCATCATCAGACTATTATTGCGCCTTCACAGGGTGATAATAGATCGGTAATATCTTCCTTTAGAATCGCACAAATCGTCTTTATCTTATATTCTAAACAGCGCAAAATGTCATTTCAGTGGAACAGACGAACGACTATGAGACACCTGAACTATACCCATCTTATGTACTTCTGGACAGTCGCTAGAGAAGGAAGTATCGCCCGCGCCGCAGAGGTCATGCACCTCACGCCGCAAACCATAAGCGGCCAAATCAAATTATTAGAAGAATCTATCTCTGAGCCCCTTTTCGCCAAAGCTGGCCGAGGACTCGTTCTCACGGAGACTGGTCATGTCGTCAAGCAATACGCAGATGAAATTTTCTCGCTGGGCCAGGAGTTGACCTACCGCTTAAAAACGAAACAAGCCATCATGCCGACCACTATGAATGTAGGCATCGTTGACTCCACACCCAAACTGGTGGCTTTGCGCGTTCTGCAGCCCGCGTTTTCTCTTGAGGATCCGATTAAAGTAGTCTGTCGTGAAGGTTCTCTGGAGCAGTTACTCGGCGACCTGGCGGTACACAAGCTCGACCTTCTGATTTCCGATCGACCCGTACCGAGCGGCACCCACGTCAAAGCATACAATCATCCGCTAGGCTCAAGCGTGATCAGTTTTTTCGCTAGCGAGAAAATTGCGCCAAAATATACAGGAAATTTTCCAGCCTGCCTTGAAGGGGCACCACTATTGCTGCCAGTTCAGGAAAGCCCGACAAGACGCGCAATAGATGAATGGTTAGACAATATGAATATCACGCCGAACATCCTCGCAGAGTTCGAAGATAGCGCCCTGCTAAAAGCTTTCGGAGAAGCCGGTATCGGCATATTCCCAGCGCCAAGCGCCATTACCGAGGAAGTTTGCACCATGTACAAGTCCGTCTGCCTCGGCAGCTCGGAAACCGTTGTTGAAACTTACTATGCAATCTCACCAGAGCGAAAACTGAAACACCCAGCCGTGCTCAAACTGACGGAACAAGCCAGGCAAAAATTGTTCAGCTAAACCGGCTTAATCCCAGCCAGCCTACTTCTTGACAGCGGGTCTTGCTGACTCCGGCGGATTTCCCTGACGAGACGAGCAGCAGCATCGGCAACGCAAATATGCAGCCCAGCGTTGAACATCACTAGCTGCAATTTCTGTGCGTTTTTCATTGTCGCGTTAATTTCACAGCGATAACGCACTTGCCCATTGGTATTCGATAGGTCTTCCCCGAGTATAATCTTAACGCTACTTAAGCGTGCTTCGACCGTGGTCAGTTGCAGCTGCAAAATTCGAACAATACGCGCATCGCACTCGGCATCGCTTTCAAAATCTGAAATTATTTGTGGCGTCATGCCGGAATCTCTATCGAACAACACTGACACGTTACCAGCCATAGAATTACCGACAAGCAGCTTAAAACGAAAAAAGCAGCAGCAAAAACCGAAGCATCGAAAAAACTGAAGCCTCAGATGACTCATTTCTGATGGAGTTAAGGGCGCTTAGTCAACACACTCTCATTTTAAATCTAACGGGAGATTTTCGATGCCTTTCGATGCGCTACTCAATTCAGCTCAGGGCAAAACGGCACTAACAGGCGCTCTAAGCGGCGCCGCCGGCGGCGCGCTTGTCAGTGCATTGACAGGCAACAAGTCGGCCAAGACGCTACTGAAGACTGGTGGTTTGATAGCAGTTGGCGGTATCGCGATGAAAGCATGGCAGGCCTATAGCAACAGGGATGCGGATACTTCGACGGCCGCGCCCTCAGCACCAACAGCACCCATTGCCGCAACACAAATGCCTGAGGTATCAATGGCTGCAACGGCGCCGTTAGCAGCCATTGCACCAGCCGCCACGCCACCCGCCGCACCACCCGCCGCACGACAAGCCCCGGCAAACGACCGGCAGGCTAGCCTGAATGCGCAACCTTCCGATGAAAAGCTAATGCTAGTGCTGAAGTCGATGATTTCAGCTGCACATGCTGACGGGCACTTAAGTGAACAGGAACAACAAACCATCTGGAGCAAAAGCGTCGAATTAGGCCTTCCAGCAAATGAACTGGCCGTCATTTCAGAAGCGCTTAATCAACCATTACACGCCACCCAAATTGCCGCTCTCGCGACAACTCTAGAGTCGAAAATTGAAGTTTTCACGGCAGCAGCCATCGTCATTGATGACACCTGCAGCGCCGGACAAAACTATCTAAACGACCTTGGCACGCAGCTCGATTTACCGAAAGGTCTCATCGATGCGCTAAAAATGCAGGCTTCTGCAGCCGCATAATTCTGCATCAACACAGGAACTGTGGTTTACTGACAGCCATAAACTCAGACTACCTCAGTTCCTGTGGACCCCCAAAAAACCCTAAAGCAAGTCTTTGGCTTCGATAGCTTTCGCGAACCCCAACAAGAGGTGATCGAAACCATCAGCGCTGGATCCGATTGTCTGGTTATCATGCCGACGGGCGGCGGTAAGTCGTTATGTTATCAACTACCTGCGTTGCTCCTTGACGGAACAGCGATCATTATTTCACCATTGATTGCGCTTATGCGAGATCAAGTTAGGGCCGCTCAACAGCTCGGTATTCCGGCCGCCTATCTAAATTCTACTCAGACGCCCCAAGAACAGCACGACATTGTTGAGCAACTGAGAAACGGCGCAATCAAATTATTGTACCTTGCACCAGAACGCTTAAAGCACAGTGAAACCAAACAACTACTGAGCGAAATCAATATCAGTTTTGCGGCAATAGATGAGGCCCACTGTGTATCTCAGTGGGGTCACGACTTCCGCCCTGATTATTTAACGCTCGAGTGTTTCAAACAAGATTTCCACATACCGGTAATGGCACTCACCGCAACTGCGAATGATCTAACCAGAAATGAGATAGCCGAAAGGCTGCGATTAGAGAACGAACGACGGTTTATCCAGGGGTTTGATCGACCGAATATTTTTTATCAAATCACACTCAAGGACAATCCAAGGCGTCAGCTCAAAGCATTCCTTGAAAACCGAGAAGATCAGTGCGGCATCATCTATTGCCTGTCCCGAAAAAAAACCGAGCAGACTGCCGAATGGCTTTGCAGCCAAGGCTTTAGTGCACTGCCTTATCACGCTGGTCTTGATGCTTCAAAACGAGGTGATAACCAGGATCAGTTTCTTAAATCTGAATGTAAAATCATTGTCGCGACAATCGCGTTTGGTATGGGTATCGACAAGCCGGACGTGCGCTATGTTGTGCACTTGGATTTGCCCAAAAGCATTGAATCCTACTACCAAGAAACCGGTCGGGCCGGTCGAGACGGCGCCGCAGCCGACGCCTATCTATTGTACGGGCTGCAGGATGTTGTGCTATTGAAGCAAATGGTTAGCCAAAACGATGATCGCCAAAATCGCATCGAACAACACAAGTTAGACACCATGCTGGCATTCTGTGAAACCACCAGCTGTCGACGCAAAGCGCTATTACAGTATTTTGGTGAGCAAATACCGGATTGCGGCCACTGCGATACTTGTTTAACACCACCCGAGACATTCGATGGCACCGAGTCTGCTCAGAAAGCACTCTCGACCATTCATAAAACCGGCCAAAGATTCGGCGCGAATTACATTATTGATGTTCTGACAGGGGTTGAGTCCGAGCGCATAGTTTCTTTTGATCACCACAAGCTCAGTGTGTTCGGCATCGGCAAAGAACATACCTATGATGAATGGCGCGGCATTATTCGCCAGTTGGTCGTGCGCGGTCTGGTCAAAGTAGATGTTGAAGGCTTCAACGGATTGCACCTGACAGAACTTTGTCGCCCCGTATTACGCGGCGAACAAAAGCTACTCTTGCAAAAACTCACCCGCAAGGTAGCCACTGCAAGAGCGCGCAGCAAACCAGAAGCGTTTGATCTAGATTATGACGAACTTTTATATGAGCAACTGCGCGAATGGCGAATGACGACCGCCAAACAAAAGGGTTTACCACCCTACACCATCCTCCATGACTCGACGCTCAAAGAAATTGCCGCCACGAAACCTCAGTCAATTGAGTCGTTATTGGACATCAGCGGTATCGGGGCGGCCAAACTGGATCAGTACGGCTCAGCCCTGATCGACATCATAAACGCCTAAACCCGGCGCTCACCTCACAGTCTTCTCACCGGGGCACCAACAAAGAGCCGCTAGACGGATTGCGGCTTACTGGCAGGATCAGCTTCCCGCCAATTATGAAAGTCTTCAAGAATCATGTATCCAGAAGGCACCACGAGTAACGTCACAAGCGTCGCGAACAAAACCCCAAACGCTAACGATATTGCCATTGGGACCAGAAACTGCGCCTGCACACTTTGGTTAAACATTAGCGGCATTAAACCAACGAAGGTTGTCATCGACGTCAGCACAATCGGACGGCAGCGTGAAATAGCTGCTTCCAATACAGCATCATGAAGAGACAAGCCCTCAGTACGACGTCGATTGACGTTGTGGACCAATACCAGCGAACTGTTCACCACAACGCCTGACGCCGCGATGATTCCCATCACTGACATCATGGCAAGGCCTGCCACCAGATCAAAAGTTTTCATGATCTGATGGCCCCAGATTGCCCCCAGCATGGCAAAGGGAATGACACTCATAATAATCAGCGGTTGTGTGTAGGACTGCAGTGGAATCGCCAACAGCGCATAAATCACAAACAACGAGATAAAGAACAACGGAATTAAGCTAGCAGCCGCTTCACCCTGCTCAGCCTGCTCGCCTTCAAGACTGTATTGGACCCTCGGGTAGTCCGCTAGAATTTTCTGGATTTCACCCGCACCTAACGCACCGAGCACTTCATTAGCGGTGATCTGAGTCCTATCTACATCGGCAATAACATTAACGACCCTTTGCCGGTCAGCGCGCTTAATCGAAGCAAACCCTCGGCCAAGATCCGCGACCGCAACCGTTTCAAAGGGTACCTCAGAACCATTAGCGGTACGGATGCGCATATCGTCCAGGGTGCTTAAGGATTGACGCTCCGCTTCCGGATAACGAACCATCACTCTGACATCATCTCGACCGCGCTGAATACGCTGCGCCTCTTCGCCATAGAATGCCTGCCGAACTTGCCGCGCGAGACTAGAAAGGGTCAGACCCAGCGCTTCACCGCCTGGCGATATATTTAACTGTAACTCCTGTTTACCTGATCGAAAGCTATCGGTGATATCAATCACACCGGGATATTCCTCGAGCTTATGGCGTAACTTTTCTGCAACCAAACGCAAGTCGTCTACATTGTCGCCTTCCAGTTGAATATCAACCGCATTACCCACCGTGAATAGTGAGGTACTAAACTTCAGCTCCACGGCATCAGGTATTTGACCGGCTAACTCGCGCCAACGATTCGCTATCGTACGGGTATCAATATCGCGACTCTCGCTAGAAACAAGCTGTAGAGTAACCTCACCTAAATGACCACCACTGCTCGCAGCAGCGCCAGCGCCAGGCCCAGGGGGGCCACCGCCACTACTCGAACTCGGCTGATTGCCTACGGCTGAAAGAATATGCGTAACCGGAGGGGCGCCGGGAAATTCGGCAGCAAGCTCTAAGGCGAGCTCTTGTGCTGAACGTTCCAATTTTAAAATAGCTTCATTGGTAATCGAAGCAGATGTACCCAGCGGCATTGTTAGTTGCGCGATAGCCTGGTCAGACTCTAGCGGTGGAAAGAACGAGAAGGGCAATCGTCCGCTTGCGACAATACCAAGGCCGGACAGGAAAGCCGCCAATGCAATCGCGGCTGTTATATAGCGAGCGTTGGTGGCTCGAATCACAAAGCGGCGAAAGTTCACATTAATGAGCGTTTCCACTTTGATCGAAAAAGCTTTTTGGAAGTTAATCAGCCGGTGCGAAATCATTTGCGCAAGACCGACCTTGTATAGGATGTAAGCAACCACTAGCGCCACGCAGGCAAGATTAATGAAGCTGGCAAGCCCCCAAGCAATTTGCGAAAGAATAATGGCCATAATCGGAATCATCATCAGCCCCACCTCACCCACTTCAGACTCTACCGACTGATGGCCCAGGTGAGACGGCAATATAAATTGTGACTCGACCAAAGAAAAAACCAAACAACAGATAACAACGGTCGCGATAACACCAAAAATTTGGCCCATTGTGCCCGGACCAAGCATCAGCGGCATAAACGCAGTAATGGTGGTCAGTACGCCAAACACCACAGGCACAGAAACCTGCTGGGTACCGTTAATGGCGCCCTCTAACAAATCACCATGCTGAAGTTGATTCGCATAAACGTTTTCGCCCACGACAACGGCATCGTCAACAAGAATACCCAGCACCAGAATAAACCCAAACAGAGAGACTGCATCGATAGACAAGCCAATAAGAGATGCGATTGCTAATGCACCCAAAAAAGCGACGGGGACACCGGCACTCACCCAGAAAGCCAGGCGCGGTCTTAAGAACAACGCCAACAAAATCAGCACCATCAAGAAACCCGACTTCGCGCTGCTCAACAAGGTATCGAGGCGATCGCGAAGTATTTTCGAACCATCGTTCCAGACCGTAAGTTCGACGCCATCGGGCAGACTTTCAGGCGCACGAGCCAAATAGGCTCTGACGCTTTCGGTGATGTCAATGATGTCCTGGTCGCCGACTCTAGAGACTCGAATCAGTGCTGCTGGCTTACCATCAAAGCGCAACAGCTGATCCGTATCTTCAAAGCCATCGACAACAGTCGCGACATCTTTGACTTTTAATCGAGTGCCATCTGGTCGAGTAAACAACACCAGTTCTTCAAACTGATCACCCCAATAAGCCTGCCCTTTTGTACGCAGCAAAATCTCACCCGCATCGGTTTTAATTGAGCCTCCTGGTAAATCCAGCGACCGAAGTCTCACCGCCGCGGCAACCTGCTCAAAACTCAGGCTGTACTGACGCAATGCAGACTCGGACACCTCGATAGATACTTCATAAGGTCGAGTGTTCTTTAGCTCGACCTGGGTAACATTTGGCAAAGCCGCAATGTCATCGCGCACCTGCTGACCGAGAATCTTTAAGGTCCGCTCATCTTCTGGTCCAGTGATTGCAATATCCAGTACCGAGCGAATAACCGATACTAACTTCACGATTGGCTTTTCAGTTTCTGCAGGAAAAGTATCAATCGCATCGACCCGACTCTTGACGTCATCTAAGGCTTTAGCTTCGTCGGCTGATTCGAACAGTGAAACCTGCACACTGCACATGCCCTCATTGGCAGTTGATTGAATCCGCTCAATGCCTTCGATACCTTCTAGTTCTTCCTCGATTCTGATGCAGACGCCCTGCTCTACCTCTTCTGGCGCAGCGCCAAGATAAGGCACTGTGACTGTAATCACCGGTACAGAGAGATCAGGAAAGGATTTCTGGGGGATTTGTGTTACTGCGGCGAGGCCTGACATGATGATTAACAGCATCAGCAAATTGGCTGCGATGTGGTTATTGGCAAACCACCTAATAATGGGTTTCATCTTGCTGCCACCTCGTTAGTGGGGTTAGGCAATCTGACTCGCATACCTTCCACGACGATATCGAGTGGAGAGATACACACCCTTTCGCCTGCTTTCAAACCGCCTTTAATATAAATTTGCTCGTCCGCTTCTCGTAGCACCACCACGTCACGAAACTGCAGCCGATTCTCCGCATCGACAACATATACGTGCGAATCTCCGCGCAAAGCAATTCGAGGCAACACCACAACATCATCAAAGCTCTGACCCTGAATTTCAGCGCCAACAAAAAGCCCAATGGACAATGGCGGTTTATCGCCGTCGGTTTCGTAGGGGGACAAAACCCTGGCGACGACATTGATCATGCGTGTTTGCGGGTCAATCTCACCTTCCGTACGCACGACTTCACCGGTCCACTCATAATGATCCCCACCGAAGTTTGCATTGAGTTTGACGACAGCCAGGTTCGCCCCGTCAACAACCGTATTACCCGCCAACGGCATATCAACGAACTCTAACTCCTCATCTTTGATCGGCAAGCGGACCTCCACATAATCGGTGGCATAAATTATCGCCACTGGATTACCGCGATTCACAAACTGCCCAACATCTACCCGCTTTGATCTAACGCGACCATCGTAAGGTGCAACCAGTTCTGTCCGTTCCAGGTCTCGTACCGCTTTTGCCAGTCTGGCTTTGGCTTCTTGCAAGGTTGCTTCGGTGACAAGCAGTCGATTCAATGCATCGTCGGTCGCAGAGTCAGAGGCGAGGTTCTTTTTCGCCAGGTCCATCTGCCTAGAATTCGTCTTGCGAGCATTCGTGACTTCACTTTCCGAACGGGCCAAGTTAGCCCTCGCCTGTTCAAGTGCCAACTCATAGTCCAGCGGCTCGACAGTGACAAGAACGTCACCTTTCTTGAAAAACCCTCCAGACACCATGGCAGAAGATACCGCCAGCACCCGGCCAGAAATTTCAGGGGTCAGTTCACTCTCAGTACGAGGTGCCACTGTGCCGTGGGTGCTTGTCGTCATCCGCACAGTTTCAGGGGTTACGGTGACGACCCGGACCAAAGGCGCAAGTGGCACCACTGGTTTGGGGTCTAAGGTGGGGCCAGACTTAATCAACATCACCATGTTGGCGACACCGAACATCACAATGGCCGTAGCAATGAGCAGTTGTTTCACAATGTATCTCCTAATGTATCCCCTAAAGAAGGCTCAGGCGCCGAAAAGCCCGATATCGAATAGTTAATCAGTCGTGCAATTTTTTCCCGGGGGTGTGCCGCGGCGATTTCTGCGCCTAGCGGCATAGGCATTGACAGCATCTGCAGCATGCCGCCAACCAGAAAGTGAAACCGCCAACGCACTTCCGTTATTGATAATTCTGGCAGCAAGCGGTCCAGCGCTGAGACAAACCGGCTCGCGACTGCCCTGAACTCTTTCTCCATGATCGGTCTCGTCACGGATTGCGGCTCACTATAAATGCGCCCAATAAGACCCGGCAGATGTTCAATTTCATCACTGTTTACGACAGGTAGTAAGAAAGCTTCGAGGACAGACTGGATATCCATGCTCGCCGGATCGACCTCGAGAGCATCCAATGCAATTAGGCGGGCCTGATTAATCGGCGTTATACGGCGATGAATGACCGCCGCGAACAAGCCCTGCTTCGACCCAAAATGATAATGCGTGGCGGCCAGATTGGCGTCGGCGCGCGCCGCGATCGAACGTACCGAGGTCGCCGCATAACCTTTTTCGACAAATAGTGCTTCTGCGGCATCGAGCAAACAGTCGTGAGTTGAGGGCATATTTAGAGACTAATTCAAACGTTCGTTTTATTCTCGCAAGAAGCTTCTGAACAAGCAAGCGATAGGAATTTTAGGATATGATCCGCGCCATGAAAAACGCCCAAGAAGCCCTTATAGAACTTCAGGATGGCAATGACCGGTTCGTGCATGGCACATCGGATTACGACCCATCCCTGAATGCCGTTCAACGCAGCCAATTGCTAGAGGGGCAGACGCCCTTTGCGGTCGTGCTCGGCTGCTCAGACTCCCGGGTGCCCGTAGAGATGGTTTTTGACCAGGGATTTGGCGATCTGTTCGTGATCCGGGTGGCGGGTAATGTCGTTGCCTCATCGCAAATTGCCAGCGTGGAATTCGCCGCCGAGCAGTTTGGGGTAAGACTGGTGGTCGTGATGGGCCATACCAATTGCGGGGCAGTGGCAGCCACGATCAATGCATTAACAACTGCGGAGCCATCTGACTCGCTCAGCAATCTCCGCTCCATCGTCGACCGCATTCGTCCTGCAGTCGAAGGATTGCTGGATCTAAATCTGGATAAAGATCAGCTCATCAAACAAGCAGTTCGATCGAACGCTCGAATATCCGCTAACTCGCTACGCCATGGCTCCCAGGTATTAGAGCGCTTGAGTGAAACAGACAATCTGCTCATCGTTGGCGCTGAATACTGTCTCGAAACCGGCAAGGTAGACTTCTTTGATGGACTCCAAGTGTCAGGAGCCAACCACTCCGCCGTCGCGACGACGAATCGCCAGAGTGCAGTCCCTGGGTATGGTCTTCTGGTCAAACTCGGCGGGAAAATTCGTGACTTTTGGGTCGCCATTGCCCGGATGCTGAACATTCACAAATAACGTTGTTCGATCTGGTGTCGATGTAATACCGGTTAACTCACAACCTGCGACACCCGATAGCAAGCGCCTGATTTCACCAGAGTTGATGTCTGTCACCATTAACTGATTACTGTGCCCGTCTCGCTGGTCACCGTCGGTCATGATGAACAAACGACCATCAGGATCAGCCCAGAGCCCATCCGGGCTAGCAAAAGAATTCTCGCCCGCATAATACTTATCTGAAATCAGAAAGATTTCCCAGGTAAACGTCGTACCCAAAAAATCCTCGCTATCGCGCCAACGAATAATATGGCCATTAGGATTCGGTGCTTGAGGGTTAGCTGCATTAGCGACTTTACGCTGATGGTTATTGGTCAACGTACAGTAGACATCACCATTGGGTGCAACGCTTGTCCATTCCGGACGATCCATATCTGTGGCGCCTAATGCCGTTGCGGCAAGCCGGGTATTAATCAGAATATCTGCCTGATCTTTAAAGTCCTTCAGCTTCGGGTTGTCCGCGGTGAGCGGTAACCATTCGCCGGTTCCACCTTCATCAAAGCGCGCCACGTAGAGCACGCCTTCGTCCAGCGGGCTAACACCGCGCGCCTGCATCGCCTGCCAATTATCGGCCGACACAAATTTGTAAATATGCTCAAACCGCTGATCGTCACCCATATACACAACAACACGACCATCGGCGCTGACGCCATGTCCCGCACCCTCATGCTTTAGTCGCCCAAGCGCCGTACGCTTTACCGGTATCTGCTCAGGGTCAAAAGGATCAATTTCGACGACCCAGCCGAATCGATTCGCCTCGTTCTCAAATTCAGAGTCCGACAAATCAAACCGCTTGTCGAACAAGTGCCAGCCATACCCCGCACCCGTCTTATTGATGCTGTAACGCTGCTGCGATTCACTCGCTGTGAACTCACCTGACGCGGCAAAATATAAATTGAAATTCTCTTCACAGGTCAGATAAGTATTCCAGGGCGTTTGGCCATTCGAACAATTAGCAAACGTACCGCGGTGAGGATTATCGGCCTTGTTGTGCAGATCAACACTCGATGCCGCCGGACCGCTGAAGGTGGTTTCTGTATTGCCATGAATGCGCCGCGCAAATTTGCTCGCCACTCGCTGCCACTTGCCCTCGACCTCAGCAATTTCGACCACGCCCGCGCCATGGGCATATTGCGACGCCCGAACATCGTCCAGGCTTTCTGGCAAAGGCTTGCCCAACACATGCGTGTTTCTA
>Ga0222664_1001054_pt1 | contig 11455 bp, 10 predicted proteins | sample AntAcemetagen604_FD_181147 | JGI IMG/M metagenome (GOLD analysis project Ga0222664, IMG submission 181147) | Saline water microbial communities from Ace Lake, Antarctica - #604 | ecosystem: Environmental > Aquatic > Non-marine Saline and Alkaline > Saline | place: Antarctica: Ace Lake...
TAGTATCGTATTTAGTTGAACAAACTCAAAAAGTTGATGAAGAGATCCGTTTGGAAGTACGGAAGATTCAACTCCTTAAAGATTACCGAACTTCTTTGATTTCAAATGTGGTGACAGGGAAAATCAATGTTCAAGAAGAGGTGATGGTATGAGTAGAAAACCAACCGAATACCGATTTGAAGAATGGATAGAAACATATCTTAATGATCACGGATATACTTCATATCCTTATACCCTTTATGATAAAACACTCTGTTTGATTCCATCTCTCCTCACAGATTTTCTTAAATCTTCTCAACCTAAAAACTGGAAGAAATTAGAAGATCAATACGGAACTCAAACCGAAGAAAAAGTACTCCATCGTATCTCAACGGAAATCTCAAAACGAGGGTTGATATCGGTTCTTCGTGATGGTGTAAAAGATAGAGGAGTGTATTTGGAGTTGGTGTATTTTCAACCTAAAAGTGGATTAAACCCTGAACATGAAAATCTTTACCAAGAGAACCGATTTCAATTAGTTAGACAACTCCATTATTCCACCAAAAATAACAACTCATTGGATATGGTGTTATTCCTCAATGGAATACCCCTTCTTACAATGGAGTTAAAGAATCAACTCACTGGACAGAACTACAAAAACTCCGAATACCAATATAAAAACGATAGAGATCCGAAAGAACCATTGTTCAGGTTCAAACGGTGTTTGGTTCATTTCTGTGTAGATAACAATCAGGTGAGTATGACAACCAGATTGAATTGGGGCAACACTAAATTCTTTCCATACAACAAAGGAATTCAGAACCCATCCGTAGAAGGAGATTACCGAAGTGAATACCTATGGAATGAGGTATTAACCCCTGATTCCTTTTTGGATATCATTGAGAACTTTGTTGTGGAAGTTGAAGAAAAAGATTACTTCTACAATGAGAGGAAAAAGAGTATTGATACGAAGATATCTAATGTTCTGATATTTCCCCGGTACCACCAATTGGAAGTTATACGGAACCTACGAAGAACAGTTGTGAAGGAAGGAGTTGGAGACAACTACCTCATTCAACATACTACAGGTTCTGGAAAATCCTATTCCATCGGTTGGTTATCACATACCCTAACTTCTTTGTATAAAGATAAATCCGATACTAAACGGATGTTTGATACCATCATTGTGATAACCGATAGAAGGGTATTGGATAAACAATTACAGAACACCATCAAATCTTTAGAAAGAACAAAGGGTGTAGTAAATCCCATTGATAAAACATCCAAACAACTCCTAGAAATGTTGGAGAGTGGCAAGGATATTATCATTACTACTATTCAAAAGTTCCCTTACATATCAGAGAAGATTTCTTCTTTAGGAGAAAGAACCTTTGGTGTGATTATTGATGAAGTTCATTCTTCTCAAACAGGGGAAACCTCTAAAGAAATGAAGAAATCTCTTTCTAAATTCCACATTCAAACTGATGATGAAGGTGGATTTGATTATGAGGATTACATCAGAGAAGAGATCAGAAGTAGAGGAAAACAACCACATATTTCTTTCTTTGGATTTACAGGAACACCCAAAGAGAAAACACTAGAACTATTCGGTAGAAAGGGAACCGATGGAAATTACCATCCATTTCATATCTACTCAATGGTTCAATCTATATCTGAAGGATTTACCCTTGATGTTTTGCAGAATTATACCACCTACAAACGGTTCTTCAAACTCAAACAAAGTGGAGGAGAAGATATTGAAGTTCCTACATCGGAAGGAAAGAAAGAATTAGTAAGATTTGTTGATTCACACGAACTAACCATCCGAATGAAAGTTGGTGTGATATTAGAACATTTCATTTCAATGGGTTCCAAAGGAATTGAGGGCAGAGGTAGAGGAATGGTAGTAGTTCGTTCAAGAAAGGATTGTGTTCGATACTTCAAAGAGATAAATAAACAACTCAAAGAAAGAGGTATCACCTATCGCTCATTGGTTGGGTTCAGTGGTGAGGTGAAATTAGATAAACAATCCTTTACCGAAAAATCATTGAACAGAGATATTGGACACGAAGGAGATATTCCATTAGGATTGAAGAATCCGAATTACAGATTACTGATTGTAGCTAATAAGTTTCAAACTGGATTTGATGAACCGCTTGTTCAATCAATGTATGTGGATAAGAAACTAGGTGGTGTTCAGTGCGTGCAAACCCTCTCCCGATTAAACAGAACTACCAAAGGAAAAATGGAAACCTTTGTGCTGGATTTTGTAAATGAACCTGAACAGGTAAAAGAATCGTTTCAAAGATATTTCACATCAACTATGTTGGAAGGTGAAACCGACCATAATAAGATTTACGATTACCAACGAACATTGGATGATTACCATCTCTACACCAAAGAGGATATCAATCGGTTCTGTGAAGTATTCTATGATATAACCAAAGGTGATGGAGAACTTCATCCGTATTTGGATAAAGTTGTTGATAATTGGAAACGTATTGAGGAAGAAGATAAAAGAGAAGAATTCCGTTCTACGCTTCAATCCTATATTCGTTTGTATGGGTATGTTTCTCAAATCATAAAATTTGAGGATTTGGAGTTGGAGAAACTGTTCATCTTTCTGAAATACCTCAATAAGAAACTACCTAAACGAGAGAGGGATAAACTCCCACAAGATGTTTTGGACTCTGTAGAATTGGATTCATTAAGGGTTCAGAAGATGTATGAATCGGTTCCTAAACTGAAAGAAACTGAAGGTATCCTAAATCCAAAAAGTTTTGATATAGGAGAAACGATGGATGAACCGATGGATTTACTTTCCCATCTCGTTCAACAAATTAATGACTTTTTTGGAGAACAAATTACAGATAGTGATAAAATCAGTTTCAATCAGATGTATAAAAAGGTTTCAGAGGATGATGATGTAATAAAGGTAATGACTGGAGACAATTCCGAATCTAACAAAGAACAGTTCTTCCGTAAAAAGAGTGAAGAATATCTGTTGGATATCATTCAAAATAATTTTGATACCTATAAGAAAATGGAGAATCAACAACTCAAAAACTTTGTATTCTCTACGATGTATGAGTTTATGAAACAGAATATGGGAAGTGATTTGAACCGATAAATAGATTTCTAAATATCATCTTCTTTTCTAACTTGTGTTGAATTCAAAGAATAATTCACATGAAAACTCAACATAGAACCACCCATTCCAACGGAAAACTCCGATCGATTGGAAATACAATTAAAGGGAAACGACATGGAGTATGGAATTACTACTATCCAAATGGATACTTTCACAAGCAGCTAGAATATAAGATGGGAAAGTTGGATGGTATTGTTAATGTATACGATTTTGGATACAATTTGATTTGTGCAACTTTGTATAAAGAGGGTGAACCCATTCTGTAGTATTCTTTCCAAAATTTATACTATTTTGTATAAATCCATTCACCAAATCACCATTGATGTTTCATATTGGAACACTACTAAAAGAATTAAGAACCGAATGGGGAAAATCACTCAAACAGATTTCCTCTGAAATCGGAATATCATTTGATATGTTGAGTAAGATTGAAAGAGGGGAAAGAAAACCAACTCCCGAATTACTGGAAAAACTCTCTATTATCTATGGTGTTTCCTATGATAAACTGTTAAACATTTACCTCTCCGATGAAATCATCAATCTGTTAGATGAAACCGATGAGAAGGAATCTATCCTTCGAATGGTCAAAAAACGGTTGAAATTACCAGATGAACCACCATTCAAAATCAAATCCAATTCACTTATTCCATACACCGTTTCCCTTAAACCTAAAAAGAAACGAAACAAGGGAAGCAGTAGAAACAAATTCAAAGGGTTTGATTATTACATCCAAGCCAACGGAAAACTCTCCAAAAAGAACCGAGAAAAATTAATCATACTCAGTGAAGTATATATTAGTGAAGTATTATCACAATACCGAAGTGGAAACCGGCCATCTGATATTCCTTCAGAGTTAGATCCCTCTCATTCCGATGAAGAACTATTGGATGTATGGAATGATTTTTATGATAAATACGGAATTCAGATTTCCGATTTCAAAGAGAGAATTGAAAAGGAGAAGATTCGTGAGTATGAGAAATTATTGAAGAACTCCGTAGACCAGGATGATGAAGAAATCAGCAATCAGTTAAATAAAAAAAGAGAGCTTCTCAAAGAATTTTTTAACCGTTAACAATACTGTTTTACCCCTCTATACTCTTTCAGGTTTGCCCCCAGAATTACTATACCCATCCTCTCTAATACTTCCATCCTCTTAATATTATCTACCCTTAAAACGGAAATTTGAATTTACCTTTTTCTGTGGAATACAATACTTATAGGTATAACTAAAATACATTGAGCATGGAAGAAAAAATTATAAGAGAAACCCTTCGAGAAGTTCTTTTAAAGGAGTTGGTACCCTACAGGAAATTAATGTACAAAATTGATGAATTCGGAAAATTAAGTGATAAGATTGATACAGTAATGAACGAATTGGAACAGTTAAACAGTGAATACCGAATGCTGGAGAAGGAACTCCGCCCGGTTTTGGAAGAACTACAATTGATTGATCAGAAATCCAACTGAACCAACAACTATCTTATTTACATCGGTAAAGACTGTGGGAGCCGAAATAGATGGACTGGAATAGATTTCACTAAAAATCATTATTAGTTTACAGTTTTTCAAGACTACCCAAATCCTCGAACCACCAATTTCTCAGAATATCCTCTAAAAGTAATTCAAGATCTCTTTTATTGATTTTAGTGGGATTTGATGGTAATTCAATCTCCCTTTCTTTGAAAACGATATTTCTTACTTTCTTATAATTCCCAAATTTGTAGTAGATATCATCTTTCTTCCTACTATTTACCATTCTCCCACGAACTCTACCCTCATAATATTCATATACTGTACCATTTCGTTTAGAAGGTTTAATACGAACCGAGAACGATGGTAAATCAGAATCCGAGATATAACCAGAATCAATAAATTTTTTCAACTTTACTTTGTATTCATTGATTTCAGTTTGGATATTTTCAATCTCGGTTTTTCTAAATTTCCTTTTGGAATCTAACCGTTCTCTCTTCAATTCTAATTTCTTAATCTCCTTATCTACTTCATCTATCCCACTCTGAATCTCAATAAGATGCTTATCTTTTCTTAGGATAATCATCTTTTTCAATCGATCTATCCTTCCCAGAAGTTGACGAACATATCCTTTCTTTGATAGATCTGGTTTCCTTGGGAATACAGGTTGATTTACATATAGTTTCATTTTTTGGGGGAAAAATACCAAAATAAAGGTACTTACGGCAGCAAAAATTCATCAAAACTCAAGTGCTTGAAGGACAATGAGTTAGCAATGCATGGTTTTTAGTTCCCCCTAAACCACTGAAAATATTGATCTTATAAGAATAAAGTTGTATGTTTAAGTGTTGAAAGTGAACGAAACCTATTCAATCTAAATGGTGGGAAATCACTGATACATTTAACTTTAAAATTTAAAAATAATGACAAATACAAATACGATTACAAATAAAAGTACCATAGCAGAAGGGGTTATAGCTCAAAATTCTGAAACAGATAAAGCCAGTAATAAAAAAGAAGATCTTAAAATGGTTTTAAGTATAGAACAAATCAGAAACAAAGTGATAGAAGAACTTTGGAAAAGAGATCCCAAAGAATTAGTTAATATTCTATTGAACTCGATGATCAGTTTCATTGGACCAATGGGTAATTATACAAAACAACATCACTATGACAATGGAGATTTTAGGAAAGGCGTTGTTGAGTTTTGTAATAAGAACTCCTTTATGAATAATTTCATACCATATTACTTGGAATGGTACAATTACGCTCAAAATCAGATAATGGAAGAAGATGGGCATGGTGTTTCATTAAACTCTGTTGATTCCGACAAATCAATCTATAATGGATTCGAAAACTACATATACTATTTGACATGGGAAGTTATTGAGTCGATGTTTCTTGAAAAGATATTAGACTATTTAGAAATTCTCGTTGGAAAGGGGATTGAAGCAAATTGGGATGATACAAATAATCATGATAGTTTTAATCCATTCTTTGTAATATTTAGTGATTCATTAGTTTGGAATCATATTTTTGAATCAATTAAGATGTCCATTAAGATTGATTTAGAAAGTGAATTTTTTAAAATCGAGTTTTCAAACTATGGAAATAAAAAAGAATATTCATTTGACAATTTTGATAATTTCCTTTCCAAACTTATTGAGATAAAATCTGAATTGGATGAAAATTATTTTGGGAAAAAAATGGTTGGGAAATGTACCTCAGATGAAACCCAACTTTTAATTAATTATTTAATCGAAAAGGTAGAAGACAAGGGATATACAGTTCAAAGGGAAGGTACTGATTGCCCATTTAAAGAAATGGGTGATGATTTAATCTCTTATGAAACAGAGTTGTTTATTTACGATAAAGAAAATGAATCCGACCAAACAGAAGTATACTACTGGGAAATATGCGATTCGGAAAAAGGAGAAGTAATTGGAGTTGATAAATTTGAACGATTTGGAGATGATGATTATATCTTAACATCTGAAAAAGAAGTAGATTACTTCTTAAAAGATAAGTTGTCCAATTTCAAAGCAAATTAAGGAATTATTAGATTTTCTTTCAGTGGTTATTGAGGCGATTCGGGTCATTTAAAGAATTAGGTTTTTTGAATTTTGCCACAAAATCAATTATTCAAAATTATCTTTAAATAGAATGGTAATTACCTTGACTGGATTAGATTATCACAGTTCGGATTTAACTATCAACTGAACAAATAGGAAAAGGCTCTCATATTTAGGTATGGGAGTTATTACCTTTAATTTCCATCACTTTACCAACTGTATTGACAGATCAGCCACCACTATTTTTAACTAGAACTTCGTTTACACAGAGACCATGGTTTGTTTCAATTTCTTTCTCACCTTATCAATTGTAGAATAACTACATCGACACCGATATGAAATTTCTTTTGTGGTATATCCATTTTCCAAATCCTTTATAATCATTTTGGTCTTGGGTTTGGATAGGAATTTCTCAACACTCTCTTTGGTTCCCACTTCTCTACCTTTGTATTTACCCTCCAATTTACTTTTCTCAATTCCCTCTCTTTGTCTTTCACGGATCATCTTTCGTTCAAAATCGGACATAGTAGAAAGAATGGATATCATCAGTTCGGAGAACATATCCGTATTTCCATCCTCATTCAAATTCTGAAAGTTTGGATTCCTACATACTAATCGAATACCCAATTCAGTCAATTCTTTCCAGAGATGAAGAACTGATAAGGTATCTCTTCCAAGTCGGTCAATGGAATGAACTTCCAAGTGAGTTAATTTATCACCATTAATCAGTTTTTTGATTTGAGATCCTTTCGGTCTTTCCCACAGCGGTATTGATCCACTACACTTATCTGTGAAAACATAATCAAACCCATCAAGTTTATTTAGCTGTCTGGATTCGTTCTGATCTTCGGTTGAAACTCTTGAATAAAATACTCTCATATCTTTACTATTTATGGGTTGTGTTGTTTATACCCTAATATAGTAATACAATCACTACTGTCCTATTCTAAAGAGGGGCATAGATCTTACTCATTGGGGTATAGTCTAAAAGAGTAAAGCAGGATAAATTATTTAGATTCAGCTAAAGAATTATACAAAAATGTATAATTCTCTAAGAAAGGTGAGTAGTATTTAATCGGGACACGTCCCCCAAATGGGTTTGTTTTGTTGAGTAAGAGGACTTCCAGATGAAAATTCAAGAGGTTCTTCAGTTATCATTGTAACACACCAATTATTAATTGGTTGATTAAATGAACTGGATTGGAACATTTGACTCATATTATTTACATTCTCAACATCCCAACCACCAATGGGTTGGTTGAATGGAGTGTTGTGAAACATTTGTTTCATATTAATTACATTACTCACATTCCACTCTCCAATGGTTTGGTTAAATGGTGAGTTATGAAACATCTGAAACATGTCAGTAACACTACTCACATCCCAATCTCCAATTGGTTGGTTAAAAGAGGAAATATGAAACATTATACTCATATCAGTTACATTACTTACATCCCAATTACCGATTGGTTGGTTAAAAATAGTTCTATCAAACATCCAACTCATATCCGATACTGAACTCACATCCCAGATATCAATGGGTTTATTAAACTTTGAATCTTGAAACATCCAACTCATGTTGGTGACATTACTTACATCCCAATTTTCAATGGATTGATTGAAGGTTCTATTTCTAAATAAATTACCCATATCAGTAACCAGTGAAACACAAACTTTGGACAAATCAGAACCATCATCTCTTCTCTGAATCAGTAAATTTCTATCCACCACCTCATATTCCACTCCATCTACAATTCCAATATCTCCAACTTTTCCATCAGGACACATAATGGTGATTCCATTCTCACCGAGAAATATTATTGGTGAAAACTTCACTGAAACATTCTTCTCTCCAGTAATCGTAAGTTGAAGTGGATTTTCATCCCCACTGACATCTCCACCCCACTCTGTAAACCTCCATCCATCAGAAGGAACAGGTGTAAGTTGAACTACTGTTCCAACTGTATATTCACCTTTGGATTGGATAACTTCTTCTTCCACATCACCACTTCCATTGATAGTGTAGTTGATGGAGTATTCCCTTTCTACAAAATTCCCCACTATATTCTTATCCCTATCCATTGTAATGGTTACAGTAGAAGAACTACCACTTCCATCTCCACTTCAATTGTTAAATAACCAATGTTGAGACGGAGTTGATGTAAGTGTAATTGTCTCACCTTCTTCGTATTCACCACCTGATGGAGTGATAGATCCCTCACCCGTGACAGTGGTTGTTAAAGTATAGGTTGGTGTAGATTCAGTCCCACACGAGTAGATGAATACCATTGAAAGTAAGAGGGTAATACAAAGAATAAAATATCTCAAGATAAATGATTTGAATGAGTAAATGGAATAACAACAACAATGTAGATCTGAATAGAATAGGTAAATAATTCAGAAAAGTCACTAAATATCCTCTAAAGCAATTCAAAAAACCACCACAATAAATGATGGCTGTTCGTAATAGCAAATCATCCGTACTCACAAATCAGACTAAAACCCCATCTGATTTCTCTTCAATTAACCTCCAAGTAAACGTATTGGTATCAAAAAGAAGCCGGAAATACCCATTCCTCTTAGTAACTACCACATAATGAAACTGAAACCCTTTACCCACCCTGTCTTTGTGGAAATGCCTGATTTCAGCGATCTGATATATATTTCCGTTTTGTAGAGTAAAACGAAAGGGGGTTATTTGATAAGGTAACTTATCGTTCGGAAATGCTTTGAAGATATTTAGCACATTAATCGGAGGATAATTTTCTGCATTCATTTTTGCTTTAAATTAACTCGACCCGGTGACAAGAAGTGACACTGCTAATAAATTCCTACCTAAAAAATAGAAGCATTACCTCTCTAATTCTGCGGAATTCCCATTATCTCTGCAATAATTGGCTAAAAAGGAATACAGATAGTACAAGAAAGGGTATTAGTAAAAAATATCTCATCAGTAATGGTTAGTTAGTATATCATTGTTAATCTAATTCTTACCAAATAATAAAACAAAAGTGGAGGAAGGGAGGATTACTTTTTTGTTTCTTTAAAACTTTTAATAAGATCTTCTTGAGGAGTATTGTTGAATAATTCAAACTTGGATTTTAAATTTTCTCTGACATAATATTTATACATAGTATCTATTGAATGACCAGTAACTGAACATATTTCAGTTGGAGACATACCTGTATACATCCAATAGTTAATGAAAAAAGAACGTAAATTGTGAGTGCAATTAATCCCATGCCTACTCCATTCATTTTCTATAACACATTTTTGTTTAAAGAGGCTTTGATAATAAGTTAGACTGTATGGCCTGTTATTTTTAGTGTGAAGGTTAGGTGAAGGAAAGGTGTAATAACTTGAAGGAAATAATTCAAATATTACATCAACTATATGTGTTAAATAGTAATCTTGTTCTCCATTATTTTCTGGAACATATGTATAGGGGATACCATTCGGGGGAGGTGATTTAGAAAAAATGGTATCTACAACTGGAACAGTTCTACTTTTCTGTTTTGAATTAACAATCTTTAAAAACCATTGCTCTTCATCATCCAGTTCCTGTTTAAAAAAATATGATGATACCTCATTGGATTTCCCTATATCTTCATAAACACTTGGATTTCTGAATGATAAGAGTATTTCACTAATTCGGAAACCACATCTCAATTGTAAAACTGATATGAAGTAAACAATATCTGTACCTACAGTTTGAGGTTGATTAACTTTACCATTTCGATCTTCTATTGCTTTTAATTTACCTGTACTACAATAATCTATCCAGATTCGTCTAATTTTCTTCAAACAAGATTTATACACTTTTTCATATGAAGACGTACTAAACTTTTTTTCGAGGTGATTTCTATTCGGAGTTTTAATGAGCGTGTTTAAAAGATGAGTTTGATATTTATGTGTAAAATCATGAGAAACAAATAACTCCAATCCACCTTCATCTTTTCTACTGCAAACCCAATCGAGAAAATATCTAACATTCTGTAGGTACAGTTTAATAGTTCCTTTTGATAAAACGCCGTGCCGATTTTTCCCTTTTAATCCTCTTTTAGTTAGGTGTAAAACGTAATTCCTTATTTCCTCTCTTAATTTTCCATCAGGTATAATATTTATTTTAAGACCATTTTGCTTTGAATATTCACTGAATTGACGAATTGACTTAATCTTACTATCAATAGTAATTTGATTAATATCTTTCCGATCTTCAGTATGATCTATGAAATCCCTAATTAATTTATGAATAGGTTGGTTTCTCTTATTTTGAGAAATAAAAGTTGGGTTTAATTTTTCAGCTAAAACATTACAACAATTACTAAAAGAATCTTCTTTTTCAATATTAGGTGGCAAAACAGGGCAAATATGTTTAGTTCGCGGCTTACCACTACTAAATTTAAAAACCCAATAGTAATTTCCAGATTGACTATGTTTTGTAATTTGAAATGTACCTCTTCTTCCATCGAGCAAATCTTTATTGGCATTGATGAAGTGCTTCTCAAATTTACGATCCCAACCGTATTCCTTTTTATCCATATAAAATTAGTTTTTAATTAATATAGGAAAAAAGAAAGTTGGGTAGAAGTGCGGGTAGAAACTGTTTATATTAAATCAGTAAGTATATGTTTAAATTATACTTAATTGGCAACAATAAGTTTCAATATAAAAACGTCGGTTGTTCATTGTAAATGATTTATTTCTTTATTAAAGTATTTCCACCAGCTCTACCTCAAATACCAAAATTGCATTGGGTGGGATCGCATTGCCCGGAGGGGAA
>Ga0222664_1001055_pt1 | contig 11431 bp, 16 predicted proteins | sample AntAcemetagen604_FD_181147 | JGI IMG/M metagenome (GOLD analysis project Ga0222664, IMG submission 181147) | Saline water microbial communities from Ace Lake, Antarctica - #604 | ecosystem: Environmental > Aquatic > Non-marine Saline and Alkaline > Saline | place: Antarctica: Ace Lake...
GTGATGATTCACGTTATTTAGCAAAAGGTAAAATCACACTCAATCATGAGAGTATTCATATAAAACAACAACAAGAGGCAATTATAGCATCTCTAATATTATTCATTGGATTAAATTTGGTACTTAGTCTTGTAGCTTGGTGGTTAATACCAGTTATGGCATATCTTTCATTTTATGTATGGTATATTTTGGAATGGTTTATAAAAATATTTAGATATGGCTCACCAAATACGGCATATCGTAAAATATCATTTGAACAAGAGGCATATGGAAATCAAGATAATACAGATTACTTAAAAACTCGTAAAAACTTTTCGTGGATGAAATATATATTTAAGTAATACTTATATAAAACAATAAGTTATAATATGGAACGTAGTTACGTTAGGAGAAAATGGATGGCATTTACAGATATATTTAAGGACAAAAATCAAATCAACGAAAAAGTGGTAGTTGGTTTTATATCATTCGCAATAATGGTAATTTATGCAATAATATCGGTAGTGGGTAGTCTACTTGGATATGAAATACCAATCAATGAAACAATTTACGCATCATTTGTAAGTGTAACACTGGGTAGTTTCGGGATTGCAGCAGTTGGTAAAGCAGTAGATGATTACTCACGAAATAGAGAAGATGTGGTATATACTCGTAGGTTTAATACCCAAATTGATGAAAAGAAAATAGAAACAGATCAATCAGAGATCGATGATTATAAAGAAGTTACAAACAGAGAATAAATAAACACTATATGATATATTGGATGATAGGGCAACCGCACGCTGGCAAAACCACGCTTGGTAAAAAACTACACAAACTATTAAAAACTGAAATACGAAATTGGAAACACGATGTTTTTCACATTGATGGTGATGAATTCCGTGAACTTTACAAAAACACAGATTACAGCGAAGCTGGTAGACGTGAGAATATAAAGAATGCACAACGATTAGCAGAATTCCTACATAACAACGGATGTGATGTTGTTGTATCATTGGTTACACCATATTTAGATTTACGAGAAGATTTCAAAGAAAAAATAGGTGCAAATATCGTAGAGATATTCTTACATACCACAGAAATTAGAGGACGAGAGCATTTTCACGTCAAAAACTTTGGAACTCCTGAAAGTAATTTCATTGATATTGATACTACAAAGCACTCGCCTGATAAATCATTTTCGAACCTAATAAACAACTTAAAGAAAACAAACAAGTTATGATGAATAAAAAATACTCTGTATTTTTCGGTAGATATCAACCTTGGCATGCCGGACATAGATGGTTAATCGACCAAAGATTAAACGAGGGTAAAAACGTTTGGATTTGCATCCGTGATGTTGAACCAGATAAAAACAATCCACATAGAGCTGCAGAAGTTCATTCTAATTTATATAGAGAGCTGGGTGATTTGATAGACGAGGGTAGAATACTAATTAGTATTGTTCCTGATATCGAATCAATCAATTATGGTAGAGGAGTAGGTTATGATGTAATTGAACACGTTCCACCACAAGATATTCATGATATATCAGCTACTAAAATAAGAAATTCTATGTAATTTACCACACTATCTTACTATATTTCGTATGGAAATTAAAATATACTATACTTATATATAAATAACATTAGTATGGAAGAAAATACAAACAAAAACAAGAGCTTTCCCAACTTTGACCCAACTAACGATTTATCATTAGCTGGAACTCAAAGAAAAATGAAACGAGGATTAGGTGCACAACCATTACTTGAATCAGAAATCAAATTCGTTCAATCAAAAGCACGTTCTGCGATGGAAGCCGCACGATTATTGGGTGTATCATATAACACATACAAAAAGTATGCAAAGCGTTATGGTATATTTGAAGATTTAAAAAACCCCGATGGTAAGGGTATTCGTAAAGGATATAATATCAAACGTGGTAAATATTCACTTGAAGCAATATTGAGAGGTGAATACCCAGATTACCCAGTTTGGAAACTTAAAAAGAGATTACTATTAAATGGGTTTATGGAAGAAAAATGTCATGTATGTGGTTTTGAAGAACGTAGAATTACAGACCATAAAGTTCCATTGGTATTAGATTTCAAAGATGGAAACAGAAAAAATTATTTATACGAAAATTTACAAATGATGTGCTTCAATTGTTCCTACTTAATAAATGGGAATCTTACTGGACCCAGGAATAATTTTAATTATTGAGGTCGGTTTTTTGTACTAAAATTTAATTTTCTTATACTTATAGTAAAGGAACTATACTATGAGAAAAGACAAACAATATCATTACATATATAAAACTACTAATTTATTAAACGGTAGGTACTATTATGGAATGCACTCAACAGATATAATTGAAGATGGATATTTAGGAAGTGGTACATATTTAAGACGTGCAATCAAAAAACACGGTAAAGAAAACTTTAATAGAGAAATTATAGAATACTGTAAAACTCGTACGGAATTAAAATCACGAGAAATTGATATTGTAAATCTACAAGAGGTTGCAAATAAAAATTGCTATAATTGCGTAACGGGTGGTGAAGGTGTTGGATTACCAATTGGTTATGAACATACCGAAGAAACGCGTAATAAAATGAGTGAATCACGTTCTGGTGAAAACCATTGGAACTACGGAAAACTTCATTCACCTAAAACCCGTAAGAAAATAAGTGATGCACATTTAGGTTTAAAACGTAGTGAGGAATCTTGTAAAAAACAAAGCAAGACTTGGGAGAATATGAGTGTTGAAGATAGGCAACGTATAGGTGCAGAAATATCTAAACGTACTAAAGGTGAGTTAAATGGATTCTATGGTAAAACACATACAGATGAAGTAAAAAAAGTTATACGTGAAAAACGAAAGTTACAAGAATTCACAGAAGAAACTAAAGCAAAACTATCCAAAGCTAGAACTGGTTATATAACACCACAAGAAACAAAAGATAAAATAAGTAAAGCCAACAAAGGTAAATCAAAACCAGAATCAATGAAACGGTTATTTGGTAATATTGTGTATCAATATGATTTGAATAATAATTTTATAAATGAATACTACTCATTACAAAATGCAGCAGATAATGTGAGTGTATCTAAACTTGCTATATGGGCTGCAGTTATGGGAAGAAGTAAAACATCTGCTGGATATAAATGGAGTTACACAAAAATTTAATAACAAATAATACTATTACGAATTAATGACACCTTACAATAAATTGAAATTTGGTATCACGAGTATATCACTTTTAATAGGAATGTTTATTCCAATTTTCTTATATTTTTTCGGTGGTGGTTTAGAGCCATCATTTAGTTCATATTATGAAACAGATGCAAAGTGGTGGTTATTTGGATTATTGCTGATAACATCAATTGGTTTCTTTATGGGTAAAGATGAATGGAAGATATCAGGAGCATTGCTGATAGGTATTGCGATATTTGATGTATCATATCCTATGTTACACAATGTAATAGCAGGTACATTTTTCCTATACACAGGAGTAATAATGGCATTAGATAAGAGATTTTATCTATTAGCCGTACCAATATTCTTATCTGGATTATCAATCCCATTTCAAGGGTTATACATATTTGAATTCATATCATTATGGTGTGTTGCATCGTTCAACGGACTATATATGTTGCGATTTTTAAGAGTTTTAAATATAAAGTGAAAATAATTAGGAAAATTCAATATATTTTCGTATCTTAATATTTAATTAATATATATATAAACATAAAACAAAAACAAAATGACAAACAAGTATTTTGAAGTTACAACAGAAATCGTAATTTCCATCCAAAAAAATGGAAAACCAAAAACAGCTAAAGAGGTATACTTAGTAGATGCGATGACAGTTACCGAGGCTGAAGCGAGAGTAGTAAACGATTTCGTTAAATCAAGTGCTAATATGGATTACAAAGTCGTATCAGCCAAAGAAAGTAGAGTACTACGAGTAATAACGTAGTAGAGTAATTATGAGTGTTGAACATGACACAATATTAAAAGAAGTAAAAACAAAGGTTGCCAAACGATTGCCTCCGGGTGATCGATGGTGTCCATTTGATAACACTACATTGACCTTAGATAGTTTAACAGACTGTTTAGAATATCTTTACCAAAAATCAGGAAACACACAATTTTTCATGGACGCCCGAGAGGGAATGGTTTATGTCATACATACAGAAGAACAAAAAATAGAAGTTAAACCTGAAAAACGCTGGTCACTTTATGGTGAGCAGTAAATTAAACCCCCCCTGAAATGGCAAAGATTAAACGATACATCGTACAATTACTTATTGCAACCTTATTATTATTAAATGTTAGTATTCATGTTACTAACTCACACACTAAATACGATGATTTGGATGAACCACATCTTTTTATTTGAATATCATATATTTATAGGTAATCAAAACTAACGAACGAATGAGCATAAAAAAAATAGTAACTGATTCAGTATTAATTGACACGGTTAATTCAACAAAGTCCGATTTACAATCAATCAAAGAATCAATTATACGTCAAATGATAATCGAGGGAGTTGATGATCCGGGTATATTAAAATGTGTATTTATGGCAGGTGGAGCTGGAAGTGGAAAGGGATTTATATCTTCTGAATTATTTGGTATAGATATAACCATTAAATCAACAATGGCGGCATCGGGTCTTAAAGTAGTAGGTTCAGATGGAGCATTCGAAGCATTATTAAAGAAAAACGGAATAGACCCAAAGGATTTAGCTAAAATTGAAAAGGAAACTCCTGATTTATGGGATAAAATCTCAAATAATTCTGATAGTATACGAAATCAAGCTAAAGCTATAAGTACTAATCAAAAATCGTTTTATGAAGCTGGTAGAATTGGGGTGATAATAGATGGAACGGGTCACAATCTTGGTAAGATTTCAAAAATGAAAAAACATGCAGAGGAACTTGGATATGATACATCGATGGTATTTGTAAATACGAGTTTAGAGATTGCACTATTAAACAATCAAGCACGTTCACGTACACTTGCAGATGATATAGTTAAGAAAACTTGGTATGCAGTTCAAAACAACTTAGGTAAATTTCAATCAATGTTTGGTGGTAATTTCAGTATAGTTGATAATACAGATAAGAAACCATTCGAACACGCTTTTAAGAATAAACAAAAAGGTGGATATGATAAGGTGCTTAAACCAGTTGAGCAGAGAATCCATAAATTAGTATCAAAGTTTGTACAAGATGAGGTTAGAAATCCAATTGGTAAGCAATGGATTTTAACGGCACGAGCTTTAAAAAACAAAAATCTTATCAAATAAAAATTGTTAATAACTTTATACTCTATTTAGTATGAAAATTAAATTTTCTTATATTTATATATGTAGGAAAAGATGATAGATTTTCTGTAAAAATATTTATACTAAACCGATTTTAATGTGGACTCTCATTCCCATTCTTTTCGGTTTTTTTACTTATTATGAAACATTACGTATATAGATTAGATGACCCAATAACAAAAGAATTTTATTTCGGCAGCAGAAGTTGTAAATGTGAAATTATAGATGATACTTATATGGGAAGTTACAAAACGTGGAAACCAGAAGATAAATCAAGATTGATAAAAACAATATTAAAAACTGATTTTGATACCGTCGAATCTATGATAGAATATGAGGCAAAATCAATAACAGAGTATATTGCTAATTCACTAAATAGGAACTATCATATACCAACTCGTGGATTTCATACATATGGACTTCAACCTCGCTTGAACAAGGTACATACAAAATTATCACGTAAAAAAATGAGCATAGCCCGGACTGGAGTTAAAATGTCAAACGAAATTAAACAAAAGATTAGTAAAGCCCAAAAAGGTAAAATTAAATCAGATGAAACTTGTAGAAGATTGAGTGTTAGCCATAAAGGAAAGCAATTTAGTGAAGAACATAAAAGAAATATTGCTAAATCGAAGTATAAAAAAATAATACAATATACAAATACCGGTGAATTTATTAAAGAATGGAATAGCCCAATTACCGCAGCAACTATATTAAAACTTGATAGAACGGCTATTGCTAGATGTTGTAGGGGAATTTCAAAAACATCATATGGGTATATTTGGAAATATAAAAAAAACTAAATTAATTTCATAAATATTCTTTATTTTTTTTACGAAAATAATAATTTTCCATATATAATAGTATATTATTTACATAAACATACCAATTATATGGAAAATTTAACACAAACAATAGGATCTCTTACATCACTTTTGGAAGATGCAATTGAAGAACAAGAATGGGATTTAGTAAATACCGTTGCAGAACGTCTATCAACTTTATACGATGAAATGGACAGAAGCGACTATTTATAGATAAAATATGAGTTATTAGACTTAATGTTTTTCTAAAATTCTTATATTTATATATGTAGAGTGGAAGCTACGTATTTAAGAAATTTTATTAAAACCTATATGTGAGTAAGGATCTTCCACCCTGAAAATGTATAGGTTTTACTTTTTATGGTATTTGTATATAAACACATACGAGAATGGAAACAACGTCAAAGTGGTGTGGGCAATCCATTTTATGGTAAAACTCATTCAGATGAAACTCGTAAAAAACTAAGAGATATTAACTTGGGAAATGTAATGTCTGATGAAACTAAGCAAAAAATGAGTGAATCACATACGGGAAAGAAGCACCCAATAACTACATGTCCATATTGTAAAAAAACAGGTGGAATCCGTGCTATGACGCGATACCACTTCGATAATTGTAAATCAAAAAAATAAGTTATGGCAATACATCCATTTTCAATATTAGATACAAGAACTAAACAATGGCAATCACTAAAAAAGAGGTGGTTGTCTCAACACAACATACAAAGTGAATTAGGTAGGGAAGATACCATATCAAACTCCGGGTTTTGGGAAACTAAAAATTCGGTTTCTGTATTTGATCCTGTACTTTGCCAAGTTATGTATGAATGGTTCGTTCCACCACATGGTGCAATCTTAGACCCATTTGCTGGGGGAAGTGTTCGAGGTATAGTTGCAACGGAGTTGGGATTTGATTATACTGGTATTGATTTATCACAAAAACAGATTGAGGCAAATAGATTTCAATCGGACGTACCAAAATGGATAGTAGGTGATGCAACTGATAAACTTCTTGAAGAAGAAGATGATTCATATGATTTTATATTTACGTGCCCACCATATCATGATCTGGAAGTATATTCAGATGATTGTAGAGATTTATCAAATATGGAATACAAAGATTTCATTCAGAAATTGAGTAGTGTAATAGGATTGGCATCGCAAAAATTAAAGAACAATCGTTTTTGTAGTATTGTGGTATCTGAAATCAGAGATTTAACAACAACACATAATTATAAAATCGGTAAATATAAGGGATTTGTATCGGATGTAGTAAAATTATTTGAACAACACGGGTTGCATTTCTACAATGATATGATTTTATTCAATTCACAACACCAAGCATCCCGAACTGCTGGTACATATTTCAAAAGAAATCGTAAGATAGCATCGGTACATCAAAACGTTTTGGTATTTGTCAAAGGAAATCCAGACTTAGCCACAGAGGACATAACGAACCCATCAACTTATATATGTACGATATATGGAAAGCAATATAAATCACTAAGAATCGCTGCAATTACCTTAGACCCTAATGTATTGGTTGCTAGTGAAGTAGAACGAAGATGTAAAAGTACCAAATCAAAATACAAGGAATGGCAAATAATTGGAAACGTGACACGACCGAGTATACAAAATGAAGTGGATGGTGTACCATTTGAATCAGTACAACAAATTGTAAATTTAATTGGTGGTGATTTTAGTAAATCAATGGCAAATACTCGTATACATTCAAATAGTTCAAATTACAGACATTGGAAATCGGTAAACCCAAGTGATTATAATATTTCTTATGAAGAAATGGATCAGTTACAAATCGATAGTACAATACGATTGATACTCCCAGTTATAATTTGTAATACAATTGATTTTTATTCGTTACAAGAAGCAGCTGATTATTTTAATGTATCAGCAGAACGAATACGACAAAAATTGAAAAGTGAAAGCTTCCCAGAATTCAAATATTTATACTAAAACTATTATTTTTTGATATTTATACATGTAGATAGTTCAGAGATATTTACGAAAACGAAACAACCACATACAAACCCTTTAGGCTAGTAGGACTCTGAATCCGAAAGTCTATGGGTTTTTTTATTTTATGAATTATTCGAAAATATATAACGAAATAGTAAAACGGGGTAACGCTCGTAAATTAAAAGGTTATAAAGAAATACATCATATACTACCAAAATGTATAGGTGGTAATAATGACAAGGAAAATATAGTAGAATTAACAGCAAAGGAACACTTCATCTGCCATAAATTATTAACTGAAATTTATCCAAACGAAACTGGGTTACACTACGCATCTTGGGCTATGGCTACTATGAAAAATACACATGGTCGAAAATACAAAGTTAGTGCTGGTGAATATCAGAGATTAAAAGAAAATCTTGTTGTAAGTAAAGAAACACGCAATAAAATTAGTAAAGCTGGTATTGGACATGTTGTTACGATAGAAACTAAGATGAAGTTACATCATGCTAATATTGGTAAAACATTAAGTGAGAATCACAAACAAAAAATTCGTAGTTCCACTTTAGGTAGATTAATCAAAGATGAAATACGTATAAAAATGAGTAAATCATCAATAGGAAATTTACATACTAAGGAAACAAAAGAAAAAATAAGTCTTACATTAATTGGTACAAAGCAAAAAATAATAAAGTGCCCACATTGTAATAAACAAGGTGGGAATATTATGAAACGATATCATTTTGATAATTGTAAAACAAAACTTTAACAAAACTTTAACATAATCCCGTTGGTAAATCCAATGGGATTTCGTATATTTACTATGTAGTAAAGAGAGAGAGAGTTAACCTTTAAAAATAAAATATGTTCAATAAAGTACAAAAATCAAAAGTTAGAGCAATATTAAAATCACACTTCGGTCATTCGAATTTGGGTAAAATAAGAACTTACCTAAAATCAAAATCAGTTTATGAATATGGGTGTAACTATTACAAAGAATATGTAGGAAATGGGATATCAGTATCATATACTTCGAATCCAAATTGCTACGCATCTTATTTAATAGATATAAATGGTGTTGGTATGATATCATCAAACGCACTTACTTCTAAGGATGTTACCAAAGCTGGTAAACTTAGAGGGTGTAAATCACATTATTTATTTTAACAAAAACAATTAACATTATGGTTACAAAAGAAAAAATACTTAAAGTACTAGAAAAATACACAGATGTTCTATGTGAATCAGGACACTATTTTGATTGTATTATTGAAGAAGATTACGAAAAAATCGCAGAGGAAATATTACAAGAAGAAGTTCTCACATGGTTTCGTGATAATAAAATTTAACAAAATTTTAACATTTAGAAGTTGTTAAATCCATATGAATTCCGTATATTTACTATGTAGTAAAGAGAGATAGTTAACCTTAAAAATAAAAAATATGAACTCAATAATTCAAAAATCTTCACAAAAACCATCACGTTCATCGTATTGGTTTGGTGGTACTGAATCGCCGATTTTAACACAATTTATGAATGAATCACAATTAGATTCTCATAAAATGTTCAAGTTAACATCTGGAAAAAAAGCGATAGCTAACTTCGTTCAAATCGTTACAAATCAAAGTATTCCTGTTACATTCAATACCAAAGGTGAATCATATACTGATGGTAAACGAGTTGTTATTGGTTCTAATATAATTGAACCAAAGGATTTTGATGTGGCAGTTGGATTAGCACTTCACGAAGGTTCTCACATCAAACTTTCAGATTTTTCATTACTAAGAAGAATCTCAGATTTAATACCAACAATGGTAACTGACGCTTCCATTAAAATGGGGATTTTGAAACCAGTATCAATTATCAAAGATTTATGGAACTGGGTTGAAGATAGACGAATTGATAGTTTTATTTACGATCAAGCTCCGGGTTATCGAGGTTATTACCAAGCAATGTACGGCAAATACTTCAATTCCCCAGCTATTGACAAAGGATTATTATCAGATGAATATAGAACTGAAACTATTGATAGTTATTTCTTTAGAATTATCAATTTACACAACACAAATTCACAACTTGATGCTTTGAATGGACTTCAAGCAATTTACAATTTAGTTGATTTCAAAACCATTTCAAGATTAAAATCTTCACAAGATTCATTTGATATTGCTCTTGGGATTTTCAAAATTATGTTAAAATCTTTAATAGTTGAACAACAACAAAAAGAAGATGAAGCAAAGGAAAACGGCGATGGTGAAACTGGAGATGGTTCTGGTGGTGGTAATGGTGATGGCAGTGAAAATACTTTAACGGACGAACAATTTGATGAATTGTTAAAATCCGTTGAAGATATGGAAAAGGGCGAAAGTTCTGATGGTGATTCTAATGGTCAAAGTGTTGAAATGCCGGGTGACGGTACTGATGGTGATTCAGCTTCAAAAGAAGAACCTAAAAATCCTATCAAATTAACTAAAAAACAAAAAGAACTTCTTAAAAAGGCTATTGAAAAGCAAAAAGAGTTCATGGAAGGTAAAACTGATGATAGTAAGGATCAAATTTCAAAAAAAGATTCTAGGAAACTAGATTCAATCGGCGAAACAGGTTCAGAACTTAAATCGGTTGGTAGTTCAGTTGAACAAAGATACGGAAATGGAACTCACAAACCAATTCAAGTGGTTACTGTTAAGAGATTAACACAAAACTTATTAGAATCAGGTGATTTTCCATTAGTAGGATATAGTGTTTCAAAAGATTATCAAGCAGAAGTTGATAAAGGAATTCAACTTGGTTTTATGTTGGGTAAAAAACTTCAAATTAGAAGTGAAAGTAGAACAACAGTTTTCAACAGACAAAAAGTTGGTAAAATTGATAAAAGAATGATAGCATCATTAGGATATGGAAATGAAAGTGTATTTCAATTCAATGATATTGATTCATTCAAAAAAGCTAACATTCACATTTCAATTGATGCAAGTGGTTCAATGGATGGTAAAAAATGGAGAGAAACTATGATAAACACGGTGGCTATGTGTAAAGCAGTTGATATGATTGCAGGATTGGAAATCCAAGTTACATATAGAACGACTATCGGCGGTAGAAATTCTTCAAATCCAATGTTACCATATGTTGTTATGGCATATGACTCGAGAGTTGATAAACTTACAAAAGTTAAATCAATGTTCCCATCATTTGAAGCAAATGGCGTAACGCCTGAGGGTTTATGTTTTGAAGCAATTCTTAAAGAATTTATCCCAGCAGATACAACAATTGATTCATACTTCATTAATATTTCAGATGGGGCACCTTGGTTTA
>Ga0222664_1001064_pt1 | contig 11331 bp, 8 predicted proteins | sample AntAcemetagen604_FD_181147 | JGI IMG/M metagenome (GOLD analysis project Ga0222664, IMG submission 181147) | Saline water microbial communities from Ace Lake, Antarctica - #604 | ecosystem: Environmental > Aquatic > Non-marine Saline and Alkaline > Saline | place: Antarctica: Ace Lake | collected...
CTTTATGAAAGCTACATCTATGAGCCCTTAGCAATACTCCAACCAGAGTTTTCTATGGCCCATTACAGTTTGGGTTATGCTTATTATAAATTGGAAGATTTTAACAATGCTGCAAAATGGTTTAGAAAATTTGCAGGAAATCAATCGGTAACAGATTCCATTAGGTTAGCAGATACTTACATAAGGATTGGAGATTGTTATTTTATTCAAAAAGAATATTTTAAAGCAATAGAATTTTACAAACAATCTTCAAATTATAAAGGATTAGATAATGATTATGGATTGTTACAAACAGCTTTAGCACAAGGTGTTTTGAAGCAACCCAATGAAAAAATTGCTTCATTAGAAACCTTGGTAAGTGAATTTCCAAAATCAAAGTATTTGGATGTAGCTAAATACCAATTAGGCAAAAGCTACATGCTAGCCAATAACAATAATAAAAGTATTAATTACTTTTTTAAAGTAGTTGATGAACATCCTAATTCAGCCTATGTAAAGCAATCCCTTTCAAGATTGGGGTTACTTTATTATAATATCTCAGATAATGAAAAAGCACTTGAAATTTTTAAAAGAGTTGTTTCAGATTATCCAAACTATGAGGACTCAAAAGAAGCTTTGGTCTATATAAAAAATATATATGTTGAAAAGGGAGATATAACCGAATATGCCAATTTCGTAAACAAATTAACCTTTGTAAATATTACAAAAGCCTCTTTAGATTCTACAACTTATGATGCAGCCTCGCTTAAATATCTTAATGAAGATTGCGAAGGAGCGATTAAAGATTTTAATGCTTATTTAGAACAATTTTCACCCGCAAATTTTGCTTTAAATGCTCGTTTTTACAGGGCAGAGTGTTTATATAAGGCCAATGAAATTGAGGCAGCTTATGCAGATTACAAATTTGTTGTAGAAAACGGTAACAATAAATTTACTGAGAGTGCATTAATAAAAGCAAGTAAAATTTCTTTTAACAACGAAAAATTCAATGAAGCACTTCCTTACTTTATTGAATTAGAAAAAGTAGCCACTTTCCCATCTGTTAGGTTAGATGCTATTGTTGGTCAAATGCGTTGTTTTTTCTATCTAAATAGTCTAGAAAGTGCCGCTGAGTATGCTGAGAAAATTTTAAAAGAACCAAAACTAGAAAAAGATTTATTTGTTGAGGCAACCTTTATTAAGGCTTATGTATCAGAAAATAATGGAAATTTTAGTGAAGCTTTAAGCCAGTTTAAGGCAGTTTCAGACACATCAGAATCAGAGTACAGTGCTGAGTCTAAATACCATATGGCCGATATTTATTTTAAGTTAGACAGTTTTAAAAACGCTACTCAAATAATAAATAATATAGTAAGTCAAGTTCCTTCTTATGATTATTGGATTGCCAAAGGCCTAATTTTATTATCAGATATTTTTCTTACACAAGGCGATGCCTTTCAAGCAAAAGCCACCCTTCAAAGTATAGTAGATAATTATGACGGCGACCCAATGCTAATTCAAATAGCAGAAACGAACCTGCAGAAGATTATTGAAAAGGAAAAACAAGAAGACCAAACAGAGGAAGAGCCTCTTGAAATTGATTTGGGAAATCTTGATGATGATTTAATTGACCTTTTCGAAGAGGAGGAGGAAGAGGAAGAAGAAATTCCAGGAACTCAAAATGATAATAACTAAACCATGAAAAGAATAATGAATATTTTAAATAAAAAAGGTTTGTTCTTAGCTATTGGTTTGGGGATTTTATTTTTAGATGTTTCAGCTCAAACACCTGCCTTTACAAGAACCGGTGATTCAATAAAAACAAAAGATATTCTAATTGTAAAAGAATTTGAACCTGTTATTTCAGAAGCTTTTAAAATTAGTGATAACCCCAGAATTTCAGATACTTTAAAACCTGAAGTTGGAAGTTTAACCTACGAACTTGTAAGTAAGCAAATACCTACTGAGTTTAATGTTATTCCCATTAAAGCGGCTGTAATGAAAGGTGAACCTTTAGAAAAATTATACAGAGCTTATGCAAAAGGTGGGTATGGAATTTACAATACAGCATTAGGGGAAGTTTACATTAATAACCTACGTTCAAGAACAAAAAATGCAGGTTTTTATGCAAAGCATTTGTCCTCTACTGGTAATATTAAAGATGTGGGTTATAGTGGCTTCTCCAATACAAATGTGAAAGCATATGGAAAGCAAATTTTTTACAATAAAATTCTTGCAGGAAGCGGTTCTTACCAACATGATCGTTATCATTTTTATGGCTTTAATACAAAAAATGATACGTTACCTACTGATTTATTTTCTGATTCACTTTCGCAAAATCGTATCCAACAAAACTTTCAAAAAATTAAAGGAGAAATTCAATTCAAATCTTACTTTAAAGATTCAAATTTGCTAAACTTTGATTTTAACCTTAAAGCTTACAACATTACCAATAGCTTTTCAGAAAATGAAACTAATTTAAAATTCAATGCCGCTGTTGATCGGTTTTATGGCAACAAACACGCATATATTAACGCAGGAGTAGATTACAATCAATACAATGATAATCTCGGCAATTACAACAGTACACTTGTAAATTTTGAACCAGCATTCTCTATTGGTGGAGAAAAATGGAACGTTAAAGCAGCTTTAAGAACTTTTGTTAATTCCGATTCAGTAACCACGTTTAAGGCCTATCCAATAATACATGCAACTTACAATTTGGTAGGCGACTTTATGATTCCATATGTTGGCTTAGATGGAGGTTTGGATAGAAATAATTTTGATGAATTAAGAACAATTAATCCATTTCTTCAAAATAACCCTTTATTAGCTATCTCAAATACTAAGTATGATGTTTATGCGGGAGTTAGAGGTCAGTTCAGTTCAAAGTCTTCATTTAATTTAAAAGCATCGCAAAAACTTATCGAAAACCTGCCCTTGTTTATTAATGATTATTCGCAGCTAATTCCAAATAGATTTATAGTTGTTTATGATACTGCGGAAATTACCACACTTACGGCAGAATTTAGCTATCAGCAAAGAGATAGGTTGAATATTTTTGGAAGGGGAGACTATTTTATTTATTCAACCAAACATGAAGCAAAAGCTTGGCATACACCAAATTTTAGAGCCAGTTTAGGAGCAGTTTATGATTTACAAGATAAAATTATACTAAAAGCTGATATTTACTATATCTCTAACCAATTCGCAAAATCATTTAATTCTTTAGATGGCGAGCCTGTTGGTTACGGTGCATATTCAAAAGAACTTAAAGGATTAATTGATATTAACATAGGAGCTGAGTACAGATATAATAAAAAATTAAGCGGTTGGATTAGTCTTCAAAATTTAGCTTCCGTTAAATATGAAAGGTGGAATTATTACCCAACTCAAGGCTTTTTGGGGATGCTTGGATTCACATATTCCTTCTGGTCTAGGTAAGATGTTAATTACCTGTTGATAAAACCCTTCAATGGTTAGTATTTACAAGGGTTTTAGCCAGTTTTCTATCGCTATATTTGTTGTTTAGCCAAAATTTTTATTGATAGGTATGAGTGAAGAAGAAAATTTAAAAAATTCGCGAGATTATTCAGCGAATAATATTCAGGTTCTCGAAGGGCTTGAAGCTGTAAGAAAACGTCCTGCCATGTATATTGGCGATGTTGGTACAAAAGGTTTACATCATTTAGTTTACGAAGTAGTTGATAACTCTATTGATGAAGCTTTAGCTGGATATTGCGACACGATTGATGTTTTTATTAATGAAAATAACTCTGTTACTGTTATTGATAACGGAAGAGGTATTCCTATAGAAATGCATGAAAAAGAGCAGAAATCTGCTCTTGAGGTTGTTATGACTGTTTTGCATGCAGGAGGTAAGTTCGATAAAGATTCTTACAAAGTATCAGGTGGTTTGCATGGTGTAGGTGTTTCTTGTGTCAATGCGCTTTCAACTCAATTAATTGCTGAAGTCCATAGAAATGGTAAAGTTTATTCTCAAGAATATGCCATTGGTGTGCCGCAGCATCCTGTAAAAGAAATAGGAACCACAAATATTAATGGTACAAAGGTTACCTTTTTACCTGATGCTTCAATTTTTGATGTTAATGTTTATAATTACGATACCTTATCTAACAGATTAAGGGAATTAGCCTTTTTAAATAAAGGTATTAAGCTAACAATTACTGATAAAAGGAATACTGATTCCGAAGGAAATTTCATTTCTGATGAGTTTTTGTCTGAAGGAGGATTAAAAGAATTTGTTTTCTTTTTAGATGAGGCAAGAGAAAAGTTAATTGAGGATGCTATTTACATTGAAGGTGAAAAAGATGGAATTCCAGTGGAGGTTGCTATGCTTTATAATACTTCCTACAGTGAAAACATTCATGCTTATGTAAATAATATAAATACCCATGAAGGTGGAACCCATCTTTCAGGGTTTAGAATGGGGCTTACCCGAACGTTAAAAAAGTATGCTGATGATTCAGGAATGCTTTCTAAACTAAAGTTTGAAATAGCTGGAGATGATTTTAGAGAAGGTTTAACTGCTGTTATTTCAGTTAAAGTTCAAGAACCTCAATTTGAAGGTCAAACCAAAACTAAATTAGGTAATAGGGAAGTTACTTCTCCCGTTTCTCAGGCAGTTAGTGAAATGCTTGAAAATTATTTAGAAGAAAATCCTAAAGATGCAAAGACCATCGTAAATAAAGTGATTTTAGCTGCTACTGCTCGTCATGCGGCTAAAAAAGCAAGAGAAATGGTTCAGCGTAAAGGTGCTTTAACTGGCGGAGGTTTACCTGGTAAGTTAGCTGATTGTTCATCAAAAGATCCTGCAGAATGTGAAATTTATTTAGTGGAGGGAGACTCGGCAGGTGGAACAGCCAAGCAGGGGAGAGATAGACATTTTCAAGCAATTATGCCTTTAAGAGGGAAAATCTTGAATGTTGAAAAAGCAATGCATCATAAAATCTTCGAAAACGAGGAGATAAAAAATATTTATACAGCATTAGGCGTAAGGGTTGGAACAGAAGAAGATAGCAAAGCGCTTAATATGGATAAGCTCCGTTATCATAAGGTAATTATTATGTGTGATGCCGATGTTGATGGTAGTCATATTGTTACCTTAATTTTAACTTTCTTCTTTAGACACATGAAGGAGATGATTGAAATGGGGTATATTTATATTGCAACTCCACCTCTTTATTTATTGAAAAAAGGAGGTAAAGAAATTTATGCGTGGTCAGATGATGAAAGAGATAGATTTGCTGCTGAATTAAAAGGAAGCTCTAATACCTCAGTTGGAATTCAACGGTATAAAGGTTTAGGAGAAATGAATGCAGAACAGTTATGGTCTACTACAATGGACCCAGAGTTTAGAACTTTAAGAAGAGTTTCTATTGATAGTGCAGCTGAGGCGGATAGAACCTTTTCAATGTTAATGGGTGATGAGGTTCCACCGCGTAGAGAATTCATTGAAAAGAATGCCAAATACGCAAAAATTGATATTTAAATTATTGTAATTCTATTCAAAAAAAAATCCCAAATTGAATTTCAATTTGGGATTTTTTTTTGAATAATGTTTTGCGAATTTTAGTTCGAAACTACAATTGATCCGCCATATTCATTTAAGTCACCTGATTCTTCTTTTACAGTTGCAATCCAAAAGAATATATCTCCAGAATTTGCCCTACTTCCATTTAAAATAGTTCCATCCCAAGTGTTATTTGAGTTGTTTGTGGTGAAAACCACAATGCCATTGGCGTCCACTATTTTAAGATTAAAGGCTTTATCAGAATTCATTAAAGCAATTGGTATCCATGTATCGTTTTGGCCATCTCCATTTGGAGAAAATGCATTTGGAGCTAATAAATTATAAGCCCTCATTACATAAACTTGCTTTTGAATAGAATCTGCACAACCAAATTCATTTTCAACAGTAAGTTTTACATTGTAATGGCCCTTTCTAAAGTAAGTGTGTTTTGGGTTTTCTTCATTTGAAATTTTACTATCCCCAAAATTCCATTTAAAATTCAAATTTGGTTCATAAGATTGGAAACAAATAGAAGAGTTATGACATTGAAAATCTGTTGTTTCGTAATCGAAATCAGCTTTTGGCTTTGGGTTTACTACAATTTGTTTTTCTGTCTTTATTAGGTTGTTATTAATATCAACTATTGTTAATGTAACAAAATAGTTACCCTCTTCTTTAAATCTATGTTTTGCATTAAATCTTTTAGCAGAATTACCATCCCCAAAATCCCAAGCTAAAGATGAAACTGCTATTGAATCTGAAGGTTTAAGTGTGAAAATTTCATTAACACAAACCTCAATTTTTGAAGCCAAAATATCAATTGAATTGTTAACTTCTTCACTTTTTGTTTTTACCAAATTTGAAATATCATTTTCAGTTTCTTGATTAGAATTCTTTTCAAGAATTGGTATTATTTTTTCTTCTTTTAAAGGACTGATTTCCTTTTTAGGAGCTTCTTGATTTTTTAGATTTTGTTCAATTTCAACAACTGCTGTCTCTTTTTCAACTTGTTGCTCTTTAATTGGAATTAATTCAACAGTTTTTTCTTCAGTTACTTTATTATTAGGTTGGTTTTTAAGCTCTACGATGGATGATTTTTTCGTATTATTTTCTTTAGATTGGAAAAAAGCAAAAGAAAATATTAGCACGGCTGCTGCAGATGTTAGTGCGACTGCTATTTTAAAAGCTGAACTTGAAATAAAACTTTCTTTTCGAGCCTTTAATTTTGACTCAACCGAATTCCAAGCATTAGCATCATATGGCGCTTCAAAACCATTAACGCTATCCTTGATAAGCTGATCAAATTCTGTAATTTTATTTTTCGACATTATGGTAATTCAAATGTTTCTTTAATGATATTTTTAATTTTCCTCTAGCCTTAGCTAAATTTGATTTTGAGGTTCCTACAGAAATATTGAGTTCATCAGCTATTTCTTTATGGGAGTAACCCTCAATGATATATAAATTAAAAACGGTACGATAGGCAGGGGACAATTTCTGAATTGCTTCAAAAATTATTTCTTTTTTTATGCCGCTGTAAATTGATTCATCCTCTTCTTTTTCCTCCTCCAAATCATATCCTTCGTAGGCATCAATGCTGAAAGTTTTTAATTTCTTGCGTCTAATAATATCAATTGATTTATTAACTACAATCCTTCTTAACCATCCTTCAAAGCTTCCTGTTCCTGCAAAATCTTCAATTTTCTGAAAAGCTAAAATAAAACCTTCCTGAGCCATGTCTTTTGCTTCATCAGCGTCAGATGCATATCTATAACACACCCCTAACATCTTTCCGTAAAAAATTTCAAAGACCGATTTTTGGCATTGCCGATCTCCCTTTTGGCATCCTTCAATAATAATTTGGAGGTCGGCTTTGCCTTTTTTCATTGATTCTTTAGTTTGTTTGACGCAAACTTGATATAAAGGTTGCTTTGAAATTAAAGTATTGGAATTTTATTTTTATAAAGTTATGCATGATGACTTTCCTTATTAAAATTTAAGGCTTTTTATAAACCTTTCACCCTTTTTATTTGCTACTTTCGCTGCGAAATTCATAATTAAAAACATAAATTAAATCTCACATGAAAGTTACAGTTGTTGGAGCGGGAAATGTTGGTGCTACTTGCGCTAATGTATTAGCTACAAGAGAAATAGCAAACGAAATTATTTTATTGGATATTAAAGAGGGAGTTGCCGAAGGTAAAGCCTTAGATATTTGGGAAACTGCTCCAATAAATTTATATGATTCAAGAACAATTGGAGTTACAAATGATTACGAAAGAACTGCAGGAAGCGAAGTAGTTGTAATTACATCGGGCGTGCCAAGAAGACCTGGTATGAGCAGAGATGATTTAATTGCTACAAATGCAGGAATCGTAAAATCTGTAACCGAAAATGTTATCAAAAACTCACCTGACGCAATTATTATTATAGTTTCTAATCCACTTGATGTAATGACTTATGCAGCTTACTTAACTGCAAAAGTTGATTCAAGTAAAGTTTTTGGAATGGCCGGTATTTTAGATACAGCTAGATACAGAGCATTTTTAGCAGAAGAATTAAATGTTTCACCAAAAGATATTCAAGCAGTATTAATGGGTGGCCATGGTGATACTATGGTTCCATTACCTAGATATACAACTGTTGGAGGAATTCCTGTAAGTGAAATGATTTCTGATGAGAAGTTAAATGCAATAGTTGACAGAACTAAAGCAGGAGGAGGCGAAATCGTAAAATTATTAGGAACTTCGGCATGGTATGCACCTGGAGCAGCTGCAGCCCAAATGGTAGAGGCTATTGTTAGAGATCAAAAAAGAATTTTTCCTGTTTGTGCTTGGTTACAAGGCGAGTATGGTTTAAAAGATATTTATTTAGGTGTTCCTGTTATTTTAGGAAAAAACGGAATTGAAAAAATTATAGAGCTAGATTTAAATAAGGATGAAAAAGCAATGCTTTCAGAATCTGCTGAAGCAGTTAGAAACGTAATGTCTGTTTTAGATAAAATGTAATAATTTTTCAAATATTTAATTTAAGCCCTATTTCACATTGTGAAATAGGGCTTTTTTATTTTATTTTTAATATTTGAAAAACTTTAGCTTTTTAATAATGTTAATAAGACATGATTTTAATACCCGATCATATACTGAATTTAAAAGCCTACTTACCTGGAAAATCTGCTGATGAACTGAAGGCAGAGTTTGGGTTTGATAAAATGGCAGTGCTTTGGAATAACGAAAATAATTTTGGTTCTTCCCCTAAAGCTAAACAAGCAATGCAAGATGCTTTAAGTCAAACCTATCTATATCCAGATCCAACTTCAAATGAGCTTAGGAAGCTTATTGCCGATAAGGTGGGCAAAAGAATAGAGCATATAGCAGTTGAAAACGGCTCGGAATCTATTTTAAATAATATTTTCCAAGCTTATTTTTTCGATGGTGATGAATTACTTACATCTGACGGAAGTTTTGTAGCAGTTTATATTTGGGCTCAAGCTCATAATATAGACGTAACTAAAATTCCACTTACAAAAGATTATAGTTTTAATCTTGACCAAATTCAAAAGAATATTTCGAATAAAACTAAGGCTATATATATTGCTAATCCAAATAATCCAACAGGTTCCATTATTCCAAAACTTGAATTAAGACAATTCGTTGAAGATATTCCTGAGGATATTTTGATAATAATTGATGAAGCTTATTTTGAATATGCACAAGATTTAAGTTCTGATTATCCTAATAGCATCAAGTTTTCTAAACCAAACGTAATTACCCTTAGAACTTTCTCAAAAGCCTATGGTGTAGCAGGAATTAGAATAGGATATGCAGTTGGATCGCCTGAAGTTATTGAAGCATTAAATAAGTTGAAAATGACATTTGCGCCTTCTAACTTGGCTCAGGCTGCGGGAAAGGGCGCTATTAAGGATGAGTTATTTTTAAACCAAATAGTAGCTAATAATACAAAATGGATTTCTAAGTTTAATGAAACTTTTACTCAATTGGGACTAAAATTTTACCCAACAGGTGGTAATTTTATAATGATTGATATGAAAACTGAAGAAAGAGCATTTGAGCTAACCATGCTTTTGGCTCAGCAAGGTGTATTTATTCGCCATTTAAAATCATTTGCTTTGCCTAATTGTATTAGAATTACAATTGGTAAACCCGAGGATAATCAGTATTTTGTAGAGAAATTAAAAGAGGTTTATCCCCAATTATTAAAAGAGAAGTTAAATCTTTACTAATGTAAAAAGTCATTTATTTGATTTGATTTATGTGTTAAAATTGTAACCCCACACAAAATAGTTATGGAAGAAAATTTATTACTTGAAAATTTCCAAAAAAAGGTTGATGCTGAAATTAAAGTTGAACCTAAAGATTGGATGCCTGAGAAATACAGAAAAACTTTAATTAGGCAAATATCGCAACATGCTCACTCTGAGGTTGTTGGAATGTTGCCTGAAGCAAACTGGTTGACTAGGGCTCCTAGTTTAAGAAGGAAAATGATTTTATTAGCAAAAATTCAAGATGAAGCAGGACATGGTTTATACCTATATAGTTCTGCAGAAACTCTTGGAGCTGACAGGCAAGACTTAATAGAAGAGTTGCTTGACGGGAAGGCCAAGTATTCATCAATTTTTAATTATCCAACATTAACTTGGGCAGACATTGGTTCAGTAGGATGGCTTGTTGATGGCGCTGCTATTATGAATCAAGTAATGTTAACTAGAACATCTTACGGGCCTTATGCTAGGGCTATGGTTAGAATTTGCAAAGAAGAAAGTTTTCACCAGCGTCAAGGTTTTGAAATTGTTGCTACTTTAGCCAATGGCACTGCTGAGCAAAAAGAAATGGCCCAAGATTCTTTAAACAGATGGTGGTGGCCTTCTTTAATGATGTTTGGCCCGACAGATGACCTTTCTCCAAATTCAGCACTTTCCATGAAATGGAAAATAAAAAGAAAATCTAACGATGAGTTAAGACAAGATTTTATTGACCGAACAGTTCAGCAAGCTGAGGCTATTGGTTTAACCGTTCCTGACAAAGATTTAAAATGGAATGAGGAAAGAGGTCATTACGATTTTGGGGAAATAAATTGGGATGAATTTTTTGAAGTAATTAAAGGAAACGGTCCTTGTAACCAAGAGCGTTTAACTGCCAGACAAGAAGCATATAAGAAAGGAAGTTGGGTGCGCGAAGCAGCTAAAGTTCATGCAGCAAAAAAAGCAGTATCCAAAGCAGCCTAACCAAAAATTAATAATATGAGCCAAAACGAAAAAACAAATTGGCCTCTTTGGGAGGTCTTTATACAATCAAAACCAGGTTTGAGTCATAAACATGTCGGTAACGTTCATGCAACAGACGCCCAATCTGCCATTGAAAATGCAAGAGATGTATACACTAGAAGAAGTGAGGGAACAAGTATTTGGGTAATTCCTGCAAATGCTATTTCAGCTTCTTCGCCAGATGATGAAGGAGAGTTTTTTGAACCTGCCAACGATAAAGTATATCGCCATCCAACGTTTTACAAAATCCCAAAAGGGGTAAAATATTTATAAAATGGACATTAAAGAAGCCCTAAAGATTTTTGCCATTAATCAAGGAGATGATGCACTAATTTTAAGCCATAGAATTGCAGAATGGTGCGGTCATGGTCCTGAATTAGAAGAAGATATTGCTTTATCAAATGTTGGATTAGATTTGTTGGGCCAAGCCCAAAGCCTTTTAAATTATGCTGGTAAGATTGCAGGAGATGGAAAAACTGCAGATGACTTTGCTTACAGAAGAAAGGAAAGAGATTTTACAAATCTACTTTTGGTT
>Ga0222664_1001070_pt1 | contig 11266 bp, 6 predicted proteins | sample AntAcemetagen604_FD_181147 | JGI IMG/M metagenome (GOLD analysis project Ga0222664, IMG submission 181147) | Saline water microbial communities from Ace Lake, Antarctica - #604 | ecosystem: Environmental > Aquatic > Non-marine Saline and Alkaline > Saline | place: Antarctica: Ace Lake | collected...
TAAAGAAAAGAGAAAAGTAAATTCAGTTATTTTTGCAGCCGAAAATACAAAACCCTACACGCATGGCCGAAATAGAATTAATACTCCCAAAAATGGGCGAAAGTGTTGCAGAAGCAACGATAACGACTTGGTTAAAGAAAGAAGGAGATACAATTGAATCTGAAGAGTCTGTAGTTGAAATAGCAACAGATAAGGTAGATTCTGAAGTTCCTGCTCCTGAAGATGGGGTTATTTCAAAAATTTTGGTTCAAGAGGGTGAAGTTGCTAAAGTAGGTCAGGCCATTGCAATTATTACAACCCAAGGCGCTTCAGCCGGAGTAAGTTCAGAATCTAAAGTTGAGGTAAAAGTTGAAAATACTTCCTCTACTCCTATTAGTGAAAGTTCAGCACCCGCTCCAACTCCTGCAAAAGGTCTTAATGAGTCAGAAAAATTCTATTCGCCTTTGGTAAAAAATATAGCATCAAAAGAAGGTATTTCTGTAACAGAACTAGACAACCTGAGTGGAAGCGGAAGCAATGGAAGAGTTACAAAAGCAGATATTTTAAGTTATGTTGAAAACAAAAGTTCTGCACCCGCAGCAAATGCCAATATTGAGAAGATATCTGCTACTAAACCAAGTCAAGAAACACCAAAATCTGCACCTTCAAAATCTTACTCTGGTGATGTAGAAATTATTCAAATGGACAGAATGAGAAAACTTATTTCTGACCATATGGTTAAATCTAAACATACTGCACCACATGTTACCTCATTTGTTGAAGCAGATTTAACCAATATGGTAATTTGGAGAAATAAAGTAAAAAGCGAATTCGAAAAAAGAGAAGGAGCAAAATTAACCTTCACTCCCCTATTTATTGAGGCAATTGTAAAAGCAATAAAAGATTTCCCAATGATTAATATTTCAGTTGATGGAGACAACATCATTCGAAAAAAGAATATTAATATCGGTATGGCTGCTGCCCTTCCTTCGGGCAATTTAATTGTACCCGTAATAAAAAATGCCGATAATTATAATTTGGTAGGATTGGCGAAGGCAGTTAACGACCTTGCAAATAGAGCAAGAAATAACAAACTTAAACCAGATGAAATTCAAGATGGAACTTATACGGTTACTAATGTAGGTTCTTTTGGAAATGTTTTAGGAACTCCAATTATTAACCAACCACAAGTGGCAATTATGGCTACAGGTGCAATAATTAAAAAACCTGCAGTTATCGAAACACCAAGTGGAGACTCAATTGGAATAAGACATATGATGTTTTTATCACACTCATATGATCACCGTGTAGTAGATGGAGCTTTAGGCGGAATGTTTGTTAGAAGGGTTGCAGATTATCTTGAAAACTTTGATATTAACAGAGAAATTTAAGAAAATACAGTCTAATCATAAATTTAATTTTGGTTTTTTTTTATTATTGAAAGTAACTTTCTTACAATACTTTAGAACATAAATTAAAAATATGAACCATTTCTTGAAACTAGTTATTTTAATTTTTTGTTTACCGCTTGTTTTATTTGGACAAAACGGCGCAGATAAAAAGTTTGAGAAAGATATTTATCAAAAGGCAAATGAGCAGATGTATGAAGAAAATTATACAGGGGCTCAAGAATCTTATCTTAAACTGCTTGAGGTAGCTCCAAAAAACGATTTATACCTTTTAGAAACTGGGCTTTCTTACTTTTTCGCTTCCACGGATAGAGAAAAGTCATTGGGCTTTTTTGAACTAGCAAAACAAAACTCTAGACCTGATACCTTGGTTGAGCTTTACTATTATTTAGGACGGTCATACCAATTAAATTCAAGCTTTGATGATGCAATTTCTAATTATGAAAAGTTCAAATCATTTCTAAAGGATAATAAAACAGGAAGAGAAATGACTGAGGAAATTGATGGATATGTTAGAATGTGTCAACATGGGCAATACCATTTGAATTTATTTACTCAAAATCCAATAAAAAACAGCGATAACCCTATTAAAGATTTAACAAAGTATTTTGTTAACGATTCAGTTTATGTAGCCATTGAAAATTTAGGTCCGAAAATAAACTCTAAATACTCTGACTATACCCCTATTCTATTAAATAACAATAGTTATTTAACATTCACCTCGAGAAGAAATAGAGTGGATGGAGAATCTACTCAATTATTTGATGGCCAATATTTTGAGAAAATTTATGTTTCCAGAAAAGCAGATGGAGAATGGAAACAACCTGTTGAAGTAAATTATTCAAGCGCATTTGGTCAGTCTTTAAAAAATCCGCAATCAGGGCACAATGCAGTTATTTATTTGAACCAAAAAGAAAATAAACTTTTAACCTATAATGAAAATAAATTATTTGAATTAAATAGAGTTGGAGACAAATGGTCTAGCCCAAAACAATTAGGGGAAAATATCAATTCCAAAGATGGTCTGCAATCAAGCGCTGCAATTTCTGCTGATGGCAACATAATTTTTATTGTCAGCGAAAGAAAAGAAGGGTTTGGAGGGAGAGATATTTATTATGCAGAAAAGAACTCGGACGGAACGTGGGGAAAACTTGAAAATATCGGTGCTTCTATTAATACTGAAAAAGATGAGGAATCACCATTCATTTCTGCTGATAATAACAAATTATACTTTGCTTCCCAAGGCCATTCAAGTATAGGTGGTTATGACATATTTGTTTCTGAAAAGGATAGCAAAGGTAAATGGCAAAGCCCAAAAAGTTTAGGGGTTCCAATTAACTCGCCTGCAGATGAAATTTACTATTTCCAAAAAGAAGGAGAAAAACTAGCTTACTATTCCTCAAGTAGACCAGGTGGTTATGGTGATATTGATTTATATATGATTTATAAAGGTATCCAGCCTGTTACCAAAAAAGATACCCTACCCGCTTTAGCCTCTAATGAAAATGTGGATTCTGATAAAGATGAGGAAATAGCAATGGTTGTTGAAGAAGAAGTTATTGAAACGAATGAACCTGCAAAAACAGATGAATCTACAACACCTGATAAAGAGGTAACTGAATCTACGGAAATTGCTAAAGGTGAACCTATTTCAACTAAAAAACCTGGTAATGAATTAGCAGAGAAATCAAATAATGAAGTGCCAAAGAAAGAAGTTAGCGAGAGCACTGATACAAAAACTTCAACTACACAAAATCCAAAAGTAAAAGTTGAAGAAACAGGTACTTTTGAAAAGCCTAAAAACTCAGGAAGTTCAAAAGCAACTGCACCGGTTATTAAACCCTTACCTAAAGATGTGTTAGCTAATTTAGACTTTGGCTTCAATTCAAATGTTCTTAGTGATGATAGTAAAAACCAGTTGAGGAGACTTGCTGAGGAATTGAAAAATAACCCAAACACTATTCTAACAGTTAATGGTCACGCCGATTATCTTGGTACCAATGAAGTAAATAACATTGTATCTAAAAAGCGTGCTATGATGGTTTACAAATATCTTGTTGAAGTAGGTTCAGAACCAAACCAATTAAGGTTAGATTATTTTGGTGAGGATAAACCTATTGTAAATGCTCAAATGCCTGATGGAACTGATATACCTGAAAATAGAGCAAAAAACAGACGTGTTGAATTTGAAACTAAAGAATTTAAACTTTACAGATTTGTATTGTACGGATTTGATTCTTATGCACTTTCTGAGACTTCGAATAAAACCTTAGACGAAGTAGTAAAATATTTAGCAGTAAACCCAAATGCCAAAGTGCAATTAAATGGATATACGGATAAAATTGGAAATTTGGATTACAATAAATATTTGTCATCTAAACGGGTAGATGCTGCTTTTAATTATCTAATAAAAGCTGGTGTAAATAAAGAAAATCTTGAGAAAAATTCTTTTGGAGTAGATAATCCAGCCATCCCTGATGGTTCAGGTGTAGATCAGAAATACAACAGAAGAGTAGAAATTTTAGTAAAATAACCAAATAAACACCGTTAAATCCTCCGATAATTCGGGGGATTTTTTTTGATATGAAATTAAACTTAAAGAAACCCATCGCTTTTTTTGATTTAGAAACAACCGGATTAAGCATTACCAAAGATCGAATTGTTGAAATGGCAGTTCTTAAAATTCACCCAAATGGATTAAAAGAATCTAAAACTTGGCTGGTAAACCCAACAATTCCAATTCAAAAAGAAGCAAGTGAAATTCATGGAATAAAGGATGAAGATGTTGCGGATAAACCAACTTTTAAAGAAATAGCCAAACAAGTTGATGATTTCATGAGCCACTCTGATATTGGTGGATTTAACAGCAACAGATTTGATATACCGCTTTTGGTAGAAGAGTTTTTAAGGGTTGATATAGATTTTAAGGTAGAGGCTAGGAAGTTTGTGGATGTACAAACAATTTTTCATAAAATGGAACAGCGAAACCTTTCTGCTGCTTATAATTTTTATTGTGGAAAAACCCTAGAGAATGCTCACAGTGCAGAAGCTGATATAACTGCCACTTTTGAGGTTTTAGAAGCTCAATTAGATCGGTATGAAGACCTTGAAAATGACATTAACTATTTAAGTGAGTTTTCTTCTCACAACAAAAATGTTGATGTTGCAGGAAGAATTGTATACAATGATAAAGAAGTAGAAGTTTTCAATTTCGGAAAATATAAAGGGCAATCCGTAGAAAGTGTTTTAAAATCAGATCCGGGTTATTATGGTTGGCTTTTAAAAGGCGACTTTTCTTTACATACAAAAAAAGTAATGTCTGAAATTAGACTAAGGTCCATAAATAGTTAACATGAAAATTATTTGCATTGGTCGCAATTATGCAGAGCACGCTAAGGAATTAAAAAACCCGATTCCAAAAGAACCTTTATTTTTTTGCAAGCCCGATTCAGCTATTATTCAAAAAGCCAAACCTTTTTTTTACCCTGAGTTTTCAAATGATATTCATTTTGAGTGTGAGCTAATAATTAGAATAAACAAATTAGGAAAACATATAGAACAGAAATTTGCCCATAATTATTTTGATGAAATAGCTTTAGGTTTAGACCTAACAGCTAGAGACCTTCAACAAGAATGCAAAGAAAAAGGCCATCCATGGGAAAAAGCCAAAGCTTTTGATGGCTCTGCTCCTATGGGAAACTTTATAAGTCTCTCTAAAAATAACTTTGACATTGGAAATATTACTTTTGAATTGAAAAAAAATAGTGAAACAGTTCAAAAAGGAAATACAAAAGATATGTTGTTTTCAGTACCTCAAATAATTGAACATATTTCTAAATTTTTCACATTAAAAATAGGAGATTTAATATTTACAGGAACACCTGAAGGTGTCGGTCCAATTGCTATTGGCGATAGTTTTGAAGGATTTATTGAAGGAAAAAGTGCGCTAAAAGTTCCTATTCGCTAAGGAAATTGCTTTTCAAAATTAACTTTTGGGTTAAAACCTCTGAGCCCAATTCTAGTCTAATATGGTAAATTCCCGATTTTAGACTTAATAATTCAAATTGATTGTAGTTATTTCCCTGGCGGGCATTAAACGTATTTGAAAAAATTAGTCTTCCCATAATATCAAAAACATTTAGTTGACCTGCTGTTTGGGTATCGGTAGTAAAGTTGAGATTTATCAATCCATTTGAAGGATTTGGATAAACAGATAATTTTCCAGCCTCTAAGGTTGGGAAAATGGCTGATAAAATATTTGAAGTACTTCCAAAATCAGGAATTCCATAACCACATCTATCATCAGGATTGGTATATCTATCAGCAGATTGCTCAACATATTTCATTAAATCCATATTGTGAGCCATTGGGTATTTACTCCACAAAGTTGCCATTGCGCCTGCTGTTAAAGGCGATGAAAATGAAGTTCCATTCAAAAAAGCAACTTTATTGTCAAAAGAACAAACTGCAGTTTCCCATCCAACGCCACAAATATTGGGTTTTACCCTTCCATCATAACTTGGACCATATGAGGAGAAGTCGGCTACATCACCCTCAGGGTTTACAGCACCAATTGAAAAAACACTATCCCCATCTGCAGGAGCGCTTATAAACTTCCAACCCTGGGTTCCTGAGTTACCGGCAGAGTTAACAACTAAAATACCTTTAGAAGCTGCAATATCAGCACCTTTAGTAATAATTGTAGTATTACCATCCATGTCGCTATAAGCATGATTTTCAATAGAATCATCAAATAATGTGTAACCCAAAGAGGAATTAATAATATGAATCCCTAAACTATCAGCCATTTCAGCAGCTTTTACCCAATTGTATTCTTCAATTTGTGTTTCTGTAGCGCCGTCTTCTGTTCTAAATAAATAAACACTTGCTTCGGGTGCTGTTCCAATCAATAAACCTTCTTGAAACGCTGAGATGCAGCTTAAAACATAAGTGCCATGTGTATGCTTATCGTAAACTGTATTGTCTTGGTCAACCAAATCAAAAGTGCCTAAAATTCTATTTTCATTTCTTAACTTTTCAAAACACCCTAAAGTATCTGCACCAAAAAAACCTGCATCAAAAACTCCAATTTTTATGCCTCCACCAAAAAAACCTTCAGTATGTAAAGGAATCAGGTTTATTAAATTTGTCTGTGCGTATGATTCTCCATAAAATGCTTCAGCAATATTGGAAACTTGTTTTAAAGTAAAGTTTGTTGCTAATTTATTTTTATTAATAGTCTTTAGATTTTTTGCTGATTTTAATTTGACCACAGATTTTACAAAATCCAATTGCTCTAGTTGAACTTTAATTTCTTCTCTTTCTAAAACCACTACAACAGCATTAAACCATTTTGAGGCTCCAATAACTTTTACCCCATTAAATTGATTCAGTTGATTTTTATATTGAGCTTTAACAGGAATATCTTTTCCATCAAACTCAATGCTAAAAGTGGCTCTGCGTAAAAGGCCTTCTTCAGAAAACCCTTTTTTAATTTCCTCTAAATTAAATTGCGCCTTATCTATTAAATAAACCCAATATTTATCTTGACATTTTCCAAAAGTTGCAACGAACAAGAAAATAATAACAAAAACTAAATTTTTCACTTTGCTAATATAACTGATATTACAATGAATTAAGACTTAAACTATTAAACTAAATGGTTGTTGATTTGGTGGCAAAGTGGGATTAATAAAATGTAAATTTGCAACCCAATTTTTTTGTAAATGAAGTTAAATACTATTGAAGAGGCAATTGAAGATATCAAAAACGGTAAAGTTATTATTGTTGTTGATGACGAAGACCGCGAGAACGAAGGTGATTTTGTAACAGCTGCCAGAAACATCACTCCTATCATAGTAAACTTTATGGCTACACACGGCAGAGGATTAATTTGTGCCCCGTTGATAGAAGATAGATGCAAGGAGTTAGGTTTGGAATTGATGGTAAATGATAATACCGCGCTACATGCAACTCCTTTTACTGTAAGTGTTGATTTGAATGGCCATGGTTGCACAACAGGTATTTCAGCTTCAGATAGAGCCAAAACCATACAAGCATTAATTAACCCCAATACCAAAAAAGAAGAATTAGGTAAACCTGGTCATATTTTCCCTTTAATGGCAAGAGAAGGTGGTGTATTAAGAAGAACAGGCCATACAGAAGCTGCTATTGATTTATCAAGATTAGCGGGTTTTGAACCTGCAGGAGTTTTGGTTGAAATAATGAACGAAGATGGCACTATGGCTAGACTTCCTGAGTTAATGGTAATTGCAGAAAGGTTTGATTTAAAAATAATAAGTATAGAAGATTTAGTTGCATACAGAATGCAAAATGAGTCTTTAATCGAGCGTAAGTTAAATGTTGAAATTAATACCGAATGGGGCGATTTTAACATTATTGGTTACAAGCAAAAAACTACAGGTGATGAGCACATTGCTGTAGTTAAAGGAAAATGGACAGAAGATGAACCTGTTTTAGTTAGAATGCATTCAACAAGTTCTTTTGCAGATATTTTTGGTTCATTGGTAAATCAAAATGGACCTTTATTGCATGAAGCGCTTAAAATGATAAATAAGGAGGAAAAAGGTGTTGTAGTTTATATGCAACAAGAAGGACAAAAACAAAACCTATTAGATAGATTAGCTGCCTTCGACTCTAGAAAAGTTAATACCCAAGAAACCAACTTTTTAGATTTAGCCCTAAAAATGGATAAAAGAGATTTTGGTGTTGGTGCTCAAATTTTAAGAGATTTAGGTATTCGTAAAATGCGTTTAATTTCTAATAAAAAGCAAGCAAGAACAGGAATTCATGGTTATGGACTAGACATTGTTGAGTACGTGCCTATTTCAAAAGACTAATTCTTTTTTTCTTTGGTAAAGAGCTTTTTAAAGTAACCTTTCCAAGTATCAAAATCTTCACGATAAAATATTCCTATTCCTTCAGTATAAGCAGAATAGTTGTTGTTTACCATATTTAAATCATTAGATTTTCGATAGGCTCTAGCTTTTAATTTACCATCTTTTTTTATGGCGTATTCTACGTTAAAATCACCTACAATATTATTACTCTGGGTTTGGTTTATATTATCTGTACTGGTAGGTGAAGTACTTCCAAAATTCCCTTCAATCACAACTCTATCATTAAAAAGTCTTTTCGAAAGTGCTAATTGAACCTCATCAGCACTTAGTTCACTTACTCCAATTTCAACATAGTCATTCAATTTTGATTTTGATATCCAGTTGGTTAATTGATTAGCCAATAACTCAGAACTTGTTGCTCCTACTGCCCCACCAGTTTGTAATCCAGATTGCGGAGGAGAAAATCGATTCATGATCATTAAAGAAAAAACCTGTTTGTTCAACTCTTCTTCGGTTTGAATAATTGAATTTAATAGACTTTGTGTATTGTCATCACTATTAGGTAGGTTAATTCCAAAACTTAAATCGGGTGTTAAAAAACTGTTTTTCATCGCCAACTCAACCTCTACAGGAACTTTTCTTTTTGCAGCCGAAGAATCTATTGGTAAACCTAAATCCTGCAAAGGAGAACGCGTTCTGTAAATTGCAGTTAAATCTAATTTGGCTTCATAAGGGTCTCCGTTCCAGGTTATGGTTCCTCCTTTTTTAACAGTAAACCTTTTATTAATGATGTTTTCTAGGGTAAATAAATAATCGCCTTCGGAAACTGTGTAATCTCCATACATTAAAAACTCACCTAAAGTATTAATTTTCATTTGAATGTTCCCTATGCCCTTTGCCCGCATTATATCACCAACAGTTTCATCAAAAATGAGTTGAATTTCAGCATTCTCATTTAAATCAAGGTTAAGGTCAAGTTGAATTCCCTTTAGGTCAACCGAATTATTGGTTTCATTTGGTAAATCATCCCAACTTGAAACATAACTTATGAACCCGCTTGAATTAACATCATTCGGCCCTGCAAGTGGAATAAATAGTTGAGTACCTTTTTCGGATGCAATATTTATTTCCATATTTAATTTTTCAGCATAACCACTTATGTTTATATCCCCGCTTCCAAATGCTTTACCATAGTAAAGACTATTTTGCTTAGATGTGGTATTTAACAATTGAAAATTATCGGTAAATAAAATTATATCAAAATTGAAATTTGAATAATTCTCATGAAAAATTGTTCCAACAGAATTTGCTTCCATTCCTCTTTCATCGGTTATGGTAATAAAATCAAAACCCATCCAATCAGGTTCTATAATAAAGTTTTCGTTTTTTATGAAATAGGTTGAATTTAAGTAATCAACCTTGGCTCGTGTTTCTTTTAGATTCAAATTACCTGTTAATAATGGTTGTTTTAAATTTCCTTTTACCAATACTTTACCAGATGCTAAACCATCTAAATCACTAATAAAATCTACCAACATAGGTTGCGTAAAGCCTAAACCTAGGTTTTTAAAATCAAGATTTATATTTAGGGCATCCTCCTCTCTGTAAGGAAAGTAATCGCCACGTAAATCTATTACTTGCTTATTTTCTGAGGCGATTCTACCAATGGTGGTTATTTTTTGGTCGGTTTTATTCCAAACCGCTCTAATATTTCCTTTACCAAATTCTTGTTTATTAATGGCCAGTTCTGAGGTTTGAAAATCAGCAGAAAAAATAGGATTGATATAATAATTTTTTAATTGAGCGGTACCATCAATAAACCCTTCAACTCTAAATTTATCTGACTTTAAAATATCATTAATTGTTTGAAGGTTAAAATTCTCAAATGCTATATTCAAAGGAGTTTCTGGACTTGTTGAAATAGCTCCAAAAACCGAAAATTTTTGCATTTCGTTGATCAAATCTAAATTTTTAAAATAAATATTTGAATCAATTAAAGCAATTTCATTTTCATTATTTAATTCCCAAGTAGAACCTTCAACTGTAAACGAAGTATTAAAAAAGTTAGCCACAATTTGGTCACTTGAAAGAAAATCAACCAATGCCGAAATATTACCTGAAGACGAAGTACCTTCACTTGTAGCCCAGCTAATATCTGTTTGGAGGTTTTTGCCAACTGATTTTCCCTTAATCAATAAATTATCGAATCTTAAACTATCTCCAACAAAAAGAGATTTTGAGTTTCCCGTAACATCCAATATGCCATTGGCTAAATTTATTTCAAGGGTTAAATCTTCTGTTTTTAAGTTTTTAAAATTAGCATGAGGTGATGTAATTAAAGCATTTAAAGATTGATTTGATGAGTTAAACTTTGCCTTTAAATTAACCTGCTCATTAATTTCTAATTCGGGGTAAAACAATTGACTGAACAAGGTGGGTTTTAAAAACTTTAAATTCAATTCAAAAGATTCTACTGTGTTCGGTTTTTTAGGTTCGGTTTCAAACAAATAAGGAAGAGCAGTAAAAACCTCGTAATTAAGGTGTTGAAACAAGTCTTCAAAATTAATTTTACCAACTAAATCTGCTTGTAAATTATCAGACTTTAAATAATAAGTTGAAACAGTATCTTCATGTTTCGAAGTAATTTCTAATGATTTTAATCTATGTTTTGTTGAATCAAGTGTGTAAGTTAAATTTCCAATAAGTGCTTGGCCCTCTAATTTATTAATGTCTTTTCCCTTAATATTTACAAAAAAGCTTCCCGATAATTCGTTGCTTTTTCCATTATCAATTAAATTGAGTGCATTAAAATTTAAGTAATCAATAGTTGATGAAAAAAGGTATTCTCCTTCAGGATTATTTAAGTTAACCTTTCCGGTAAAAAGCATCTGAATATTAGGGTCATAAATATTCAAAATTCCGTTAAACGATTTATTTTTTACTGTTCCATTTATCTTTAGATTTTTGTAATGGTAGCCATTAAAATCAATAAAAGGAAAAACAGAATTTAATTTAAGA
>Ga0222664_1001071_pt1 | contig 11261 bp, 9 predicted proteins | sample AntAcemetagen604_FD_181147 | JGI IMG/M metagenome (GOLD analysis project Ga0222664, IMG submission 181147) | Saline water microbial communities from Ace Lake, Antarctica - #604 | ecosystem: Environmental > Aquatic > Non-marine Saline and Alkaline > Saline | place: Antarctica: Ace Lake | collected...
CCACTGTCGAAGAGTAAATCGTTATTTCTTTGCAATAAAGTCCGCGCATCGCAAGGTGCCCGGACTTTATTCTTTGGATGACAAACTAATTGAATAACAATTGCGATTCGCATTGACCAAACTGACTTTTAAATACAGACTTACGCCTTAATATGCAATCGGACCGTCGGCGGAATTTACGAGAGGATGCGACACGCACGTGAAATACGTTCTTCCTTTAACGCATCCATTACTCGCAGTTGAAAACATCAGCATCACGCTCAGCGGACTCAAGATTCTCGACGACGTCAGTATTGGAGTTCCCGAGGGCGCCGTTACCGGACTCATTGGCCCCAACGGTGCGGGCAAGACCACGGTGTTCAACATCATGAGTGGCTTTTTAACCCCTGACGAAGGCAATGTCAGATTTGATGGCAAGAAACTTAAACACATTAAAACTCACCACCTAACCAAGTTGGGTATTTCACGCACTTTGCAAGGGGTTGGGCTCTTTGCTTCCCTCACGGCTCTAGAAAATGTGATGCTGGGTGGCTCCTCGCGCGTCACGAGTGGGATCGTTGCTGATTCCTTTGGTGCGCCGTGGGCGGATGCAGCCCAAAATAAATTGCGCGCCGAAGCCCTGGAAGTCATGGCTGAGTTTGGCATCGCGGATGCCGCGGAACGTTATCCGAGCGAATTGCCTTACCCCGTGCAAAAGCGAGTCGCGATTGCTCGAAGTCTCATTTCCGATCCCAAAGTTCTTTTGCTTGATGAACCTGCCGGCGGTATCGGCGCCGCAGACATGGCCGAACTCGGAAGAATGATTCGAAGTTGGACTCCAGAACGCACGGTTCTGCTAGTGGAGCATCACATGGAACTAGTCATGGAAGTCTGTGATCTGATCTGGGTACTCGATGCCGGCAAAGTCATCGCATCCGGTACGCCCGAACAAGTACGGACTAATCCTGCAGTGCTTGCCGCCTACTTGGGTGATGACGGAGGTGAACACTGATGTTGGAAACAGTTGGTCTCTGTGTCTCTTACGGCGCGGTCAAAGCACTGAATGGCATGAGCCTCGTGGTCCCACGCGGTGAAGTAACCGCTGTCATCGGTGCTAACGGCGCCGGCAAATCAACTCTCATGCGTACTCTTGCCGGCCTTGTCACACCCCAGTCCGGGCAGGTGTTTTTTGACGGCGTTTCAATCTCCGGCCACAAGCCCGAAGACATTGTGCGCAATGGAATGGCATTGGTTCCAGAAGGTCGATCCACCATTCCGGAATTGACAATTGAAGAAAACCTGCGTCTAGGTGGACTGTGGCGCAGCAAGTCCGATCGTGGAGCATCGAAAGACTTAGTTTTTGATCTTTTCCCGATTTTGAACGAACGGTCAAGTATGCGCGCTGACACTCTCAGCGGCGGTGAACGCCAGCAGTTAGCGATCGGGCGGGCCTTAATGTCCAACCCAAAGTGTCTCCTCTTGGACGAACCTTCCCTTGGGCTGGCACCGCTGATTGTGACTCAGCTTCTGGAGCTTGTGAGTCGACTTGCGCGTGAGACCGACTTGGCGGTGCTACTTGTTGAACAAAATGCGGTCACCGCATTACGGGTTGCTACAACCGGAGTGGTTCTTAATCTCGGCGAAGTCGTGAAGGCCGGACCGGCCGCTGAAATCTCATCTGATGAGGAACTTCGACATGCATATTTGGGGTACTGAGTCATGACTAATTTCATTGATTACCTACTTGGTGGTTTCAGTAATGGAGCGATCATCGCGCTGCTTGCGCTCGCACTTGTATTGGTGTGGCGATCAACCCGCATGGTCAACTTTGCTCAAGTTGGGCAAGCGATGTTTACGACCTATATTGCCTTCACCATTCAAGAGTCGACGGGCAATTGGGTACTTGCTCTAGTCGTAGCCATTTTTGCCGGTGCGGTACTTGGCGTTGTCGTATTTTTCTTGGTAATTCGGCCAGTTAAAAATAGCGATACCACGGGTGCCATCATCGCAACTTTTGGTGTACTCATTGCCTTACAGGCGGGTGCGGGCATGATTTGGGGCGGAGACCCACAAGGATTTATTCCCCCAGTGTCAAACAACGGTCTTGAATTTGCTGGCCGGATTTGGCCTGTTTCGTCGTACGACATCTTGGTTTGGGTTGTTACAGCTGTGCTTGTTGTCGGCCTGACTTTACTTTTCACCAAGACATCGTTGGGTCTGTCCATGAGGGCGTCAGCATTTAACCCGGAAGTAGCTCGGCTTTCAGGTGTTCGCGTGAACCGGATGTTGATTACTGGCTGGGCCATTGCGGGTGCGACGGGCGCGATCGGTGGCGTGCTTATTGCTCCGGTGTCTTCAATTTCACCCAATAGTTTTGACATTTTGCTTGTGTTCGCTTTCACGGCCGCTGTTATCGGAGGGTTGGACTCCCTGATTGGCGCAGTGACTTTTGGTCTCGGTACCGGCTTGGTCATTTCCTTGGTTTCTGGTTACACAGACGCGAGTAATGCACCGGTTGTTGCGCTGGTACTTCTAGCCCTGAATCTGCTACTCAAACCAGACGGTGTCTTTAGTCACCACGGATCGAGGTCTGTGTGATTTCCATGAAGAATGTACGAACTTTTCCAGGCAACCGAATTTTGTGGCACGCGCTAATTGTGGGCGTTGTATGGCTGCTGCTTTTATTGCTGAACAATAACATCGACCCGCTGTACAGTTCGTATCTTGCGTTAGTGGCCATGTACGCAACGGCCATGTTTGGCATGACGATCTTGGTCGGACTTTCTGGACAAGTCTCGTTGGGCAACGGGGCACTGATGGCTGTTGGTGGCTACGTCTTTGCATTGACGTCCATGAACTGGCAGACGGTGCCCATTTTCGGTTGGCAATGGAATGCGGTCTGGTCCATGGTGTTTGCAGGATTGGGTGGCATTCTGATCGGTGGGGTTGTTGGTGGCTTAGCGGCACGCCTTAAAGGCCCTTACCTTGCCGGGTTGACGCTGGGGCTGGCTGTGGGTGTGCCGGCGATAACGAACAGATTCCCGGAGCTTCTCGGTGGAGAAAATGGTCTAATGCTCACCGTTCCCTATCCCGAGGGTGGGTATGCCGCCGCCTCAGGTTTTGACTCGACTGATTCTGCAGGTGACCCGGCTTTAGATCCTTCTTTGGATCCAAACGCGGTTGTAGAAGAAGACCAGTACGCCGAACTTGACCTGTCTGAATTTGACCAAGGTACCGACGCCGAGTTAGCGCCGGGGGACATGCTGACTGAAGATGATCTTCTCACGGTTGACGATCTACTTACCGAAGAAGATCTACTTACCGAAGAAGATCTAATTGGCGATGGTGGTTCGGGAACTGACGGGGTCGATTCTGGCGTAGATTTGGGTGCAGATTCAGGTGCTGATTTGGGCACTGATCTCGATTCAGGCTTGATTGATGGATTTGACTCGGGGTTCATCATTGAACGGTGGCAAGCCTCGATGGCTATTGCGGTCGCATGTCTGGTCGCTTTTGCAGCTTTGAACTTGATTCGCGGCCGACAGGGTCGCGTATGGAAAGCAGTCCGAGACGATCCAATTGCAGCTGCAGTTGTCGGTATTTCGCCCTCGGGTTCAAAAGTTTCAGCTTTTGTCGTGAGTTCACTTTTTGCGGCACTTGCTGGTGCAGTATTTGCTCAAATCTTAAGTTTTATTGGTCCTGGAGCTTTCGGGCTTGGACTTTCTCTGTCCTTACTAGTTGGAATCGTTTTGGGTGGTAGGGCTTCACTCCTTGGGGCTATCCTTGGTGCACTGATAATCGTCTGGTTACCGGAACTTGTTGACGGACTTGCTGGTGAACGAGGCTGGCCCGAACAGGTCACAAACAACGCCCCAAATCTTTTATACGGACTATTAGTGGTAGCGGTGGTGCTCGCGGCTCCAGGTGGCATTACTGGAACGATTAGAGGCTGGGTTGACAAAGCTCGCGGCAAAGCTCGTTCGCCCTTGAGTTAGGTCACCTGTTGAGGCCGTTTGTCGCAGTTTAATTCTGAAAAGCCCTTGCGTATGTGTCATGTCACAGTTAGTGTTTGCCTCACATTGCGTTCGCCAGATGTTCACCTGCGGGGTGGTCTGTTCTGGGTGCGCCCTTCCTTGGAGGAGTAATACGTGAGATTCAAATTCGCAACCGGAACGGTTGCTCTAGGTACTGCTGCGGCGCTTGCATTCGCCACAGCGATTCCCGCGCAAGCGGCGGATCCAGGTGTGACGAGCAATAAGATAGTGATTGGAACCACTACACCCTTGACCGGACCTGCTTCACCTGGTTACAAGGATATTCCAGTGGCTGCAAAAGCTTACTTTGATTACGTCAATAAAAACGGTGGCATTTTTGGTCGCAGTATTGATCTGAAGGTCTTTGACGATCAGTACAACCCCGCACTCACGAAGAAGGGCACGAGCCAACTCATTTTGCGTGACAAGATCTTTGCCATGTACGGAGCTTTGGGTACGCCAACTCACTCCGCAGTGATTCAAGATTTGAACCGCCGTGGAATCCCAGACGTTTTCGTGAACACGGGTGGTGCAAGTTTTGACAATCCCAGCAAGTACCCCATGACATTCCCTTATTTCCCCTCCTACGTTGTGGAATCCAAGGTCATGGGTTACTACATGGAGAATGACCCGGTTCTGAAATCAAAGACCAAGTGTCTGTTCTACCAGGACGGCGAATTCGGTGATAACGCTAAAGTTGGATTTAAGGCCGCTGGTACAACATTTGCAGCAACAGCCTCATACTTCTTCGGTCAACAGGCCGCACCATTCACTGCACAAATTTCTAAGTTGAAATCTGCTGGCTGTGAGCTAGTTGTCTTCTTCGGTGTGACAAGTGCAACGATTCAATTACTGGCTTCAGCAGCAAAAGGTGGATTCGCTCCAACTTGGATGGTTACGTCCGTGGGTTCCGACCCGTCAGTGCTTAGGGGAACGCTAGGCGCCGCAACGAGCACCTTAATGAAGGGCATGTATGTCCCGAACTTCATTGCTGAAGCACAGGACACCCGCAACCCTTATGTCAGTCAGATGCGGGCAATTGCGAAGGCAGCTGGTCTGGAGTGGAACTTCTACACCTACTACGGAATCAATACCGCTTACGTTCTTGCACAGGCGCTAAAGGCAGCTGGCAAAAATCTAACTCGCAAGGGTTTGATTAATGCATTGCAGACCCAGTCAAAGAACTTCCGTTCGGCTGCTGTCGTGCCTTTCGTTGTTAACTCCAAGTCCCATCAAGGACTCACGGGTTACTACATGGCTCAGTACAACGCCAATCTTGATGCAGAGCGACTGACCAAGTACATCATGGTGGCTACCAGTTCATCGTCAGGGAAAGCTCAAAAGACGACTTTCCGTCCGGCCCCCCCAACCAAGAAGCTGCTGCCTTAACTCGGGCGCTTAAGTGAAAAGGAAAAATATGAAATTTACATTTATGCGCCGCGGCATCGCGGCAGTAGCGGCAGCGAGCTTGATCACCATTGGTGCTCCGATTGTGACCTCTGCGAGCGCGGCGGAAGCTTGTGCTCTGGGTGCAACCTGCGAGGGGGCCCTTGAGGGCTCCCTCGGGGTGTCCCCATACACGATCAAAATGCCAGAGAAGTTCAACGGTACCGTGCTCCTCTATTCGCACGGGTATCGATTCTCAGGGCCGATTCCTGTTGCATTTGCAGGGCCAGCGGCACTTAATCTGATGGCGGATCCAAACTATGCACCAACGAAGGTGCCAGGATTTGTTGCTAATTTCAAATCAGATATCGCCTACCAAGCAACGAACAACGCACAGGTCGCACCGACTGACGCTGTTGCGCAGGGCCTGCTCGCTCAAGGCTACGCTCTTGCAGGAGCGGGGTATGCCCAGCAAGGATGGGCAACCAACGAAGGTGTGCAAGCTGGTGAGAATCTCATCCGAGAGATCAACAGCGGGGCAATCGCCAAGCCAAAGAAGATCATGGTCTGGGGCGATTCCCTGGGAGGCCTCATCTCACAAACGATTGCTGAGAGAAACCCGGGTAAGGTTGCGGGTTCCCTGCCCTCATGCGGCGTGGTAGAAGGTCCAGTCCAAGCATTCAGTTCTGCCATGACACTTCTTTACACGTGGAAAACTCTGGTCAATCCAAATCTTGTCGTTGCTAACTACGCGGCAGGACAACAGGGATATGCGCAGGCACTGGGTGATCTGGCCGGTGTATTTGGAGTTCTCGGTGCAGCAGCTACCACTCCTGCAACTCCGTTGGGCTACCCGCTAGCACAAGCAAATCTCCTTGGCGGACTTATGGCCGGTTTGCCTACTGTCAGTGCGGTTTATGACGGAGTGACACTCAACCCATTCATTGACGTTTTGGCACAGAACCCAGCTGTTGGTGTGGTTGCGGCAAACTCAGCAGCCTCGGTTCTGGGCTATTCGCCGGTGTCGGCTGGGGCAAGTTCTGCAGTTGCGATGCTCCAGAATGTTGGAACAGCGGCAGCACTGGGAATTCTTGGTCGCTACGACCTTGAGACCCGCGTCCGAGCAGTGGGTGGATTCGCACCGACTGAGAACGCGAACTTCAATGACAATGTTCAGGTCCGTTACACCAAACTAATCTCCACGGAACAGTTCTACGAATTCGGTGATGTTCTCAATCAAACACTTGTAATGCCCGATGCACTGAACACCATGTTGGCCGCACTGGATTCATCTGTCGGTGATTCAGCCAAGCGATTCCCTGCCAACCCCAAAGCCGTGCAGATTGTGAACGACTTTGCGGCTCCGAAGGGTGACTACCGTGTCCCAACATTGATGATTTCCACGACCTATGACCCTGCAGTCCCTGCAGGAAATACAAGTGAGTTCTTTGCATCGATGGAGAAGTCCTACAACAAGATGAACAAGAAGAAGCGTGGTCTTTTCAAGGCCGCTGCCTTTTACACTAGCCCTCCAGTCGACGGCTGGACGAAGTTTGCACCCGGCGGCAAGGCGCCAGACAAAGCTCTCTCCATCGCGGCACTGGGCAACTCCGGTGTTGGTCACTGCGTCTACACACCCGAGCAGGTCCTTGGAGCAGTTCGTGGACTCAACGCAATGGTCAATGCAAAGAGTGCCAAGCAGGTCACGGCAGCTAAGCGAATCGTCTTCGCGGTACCCGGGGTCAACAACGACCGCATGTTCCTGCCAGATCCGCTAAGGAAGCCACTTCGCGCTCGTTAAGCAAATAGTGCACTAAAAAAGTGTGGCCGGCCCGAAAGGGTCGGCCACACTTTTTATTTGACGATTTATGACAATTGATTGAGTTCTGAAATTGATTCGGGTGTGAGAGTGACATTGATTGTTGCGTAGTTTTCTTCCAAGTGATCCAGTGATCCTGTACCGGGGATCGGAATTACAACGGGGGAGCGTTGCAGTAGCCAAGCAAGTGCCACTTGGGAAGGAGTGCAGCCATTTGCTTTCGCGATTGCTGCCAAGGGTCCATCAGTTGACACGAGTTCGCGGTTACCTAGCGGGAACCAAGGAATAAAACCAATTGCGTTGGTGTCGCAGTAGTTCAGAAGTTCCTCACTTTGTCGGTTACCCACGTTGTAGAGATTCTGGACTGTGACAACATTGAAATATTGTTGTGCAGCTTGAACTTCTTCGACGTTCACCTCTGAGAGGCCAATGTGCGCGATTAAGCCTTCCTGCTGCATTTGGGCAATACATTCGAATTGCTCGTCGCGGGGGACTTGTGGGTCAATTCGGTGGAGTTGCCACAGGTCGATTTGGTCAACCCCGAGTCGGCGCAGTGATAGGTGCACAGCTTGACGCAAATATTCAGGTCGGCCAACAGGTGCCCATTGATCGGGGCCTTGTCTGGTGAGCCCACCTTTCGTTGCGATTGTGATCGAGTCATAGGGGTGAAGCGCTTCCCTGATCAGGTCCTCACTGATTTCTGGACCATAGGAGTCGGCTGTGTCGATGAAATTTATGCCAAGTTCCACTGCGCGCTTGAGGACTGCAACGGCAACGCAGCGATCAGCTGGGTTGCCCCAAATACCTGGTCCGGTGATTCGCATGGCGCCGAAACCCATTCGGTTGATGGCGATTGGGGCGCTTGTGTCTGCCGCGATTGTGAAGGTGCTGGGTGTCGTATTCATGTCAATACCTAACCCCGGTGCCATTGGCCGCTGGGATCCGGGTACATTTCGCTCTACCAAAGACCGCAGGTCGTCAGCATTTTTATCGAAGTGTTGGCTGAAGGTTCCACATGGTGGACGACCGGCGCAGGTGAACGAAGTAAGGAAAGCAACCTTCTGGGTTGATCCTCACGCCTCGTGCGCCTAGCGCTCGGGGCGTTTTTATTGTGGTGGGCTTCTAATCTGGGGAACACGAAAGGAGCAACATGGCAAAACCTACAAAGGTAGGCGCGGTTGCCGAGATCGCCGAATACTTCCGCGGATCGAATGCGGCAGTACTTACTGAATACCGCGGTTTGAGTGTCGCGCAGATGAAAGAACTGCGTCGTTCACTTGGAACCGGTGTCACATACGCGGTAGTCAAGAACACCCTCACCAAGATCGCAGCACGCGATGCAGGTGTCGAAGGTCTTGATTCACTTCTTCAAGGACCAAGTGCAATTGCATTTGTTTCCGGGGATGCCGTAGACGCCGCGAAGGGTATTCGCGACTTTGCAAAAAATAATCCGGCACTTGTAATTAAGGGTGGAATCATGGACGGCGCGGTCTTGTCCGCGGCCGAGATCACCAAGATCGCCAACCTTGAATCACGTGAAGTATTGCTGGCGAAGTTGGCTGGCGCTATGAAGGCGAAGCAGTCACACGCTGCCGCGCTCTTTGCAGCACCACTGTCCAAGACCGCTCGCACACTCGCGGCATTGCAGGCAAAGCTCGAGTCAGAGCCAGGTGCCGTTGCACCTGTAGCAGCGGCCGTCGTTGAAGAAGACGCAGCACCTGTTGAAGAAGTAATAGCAAGTGAAGAAGTGATAGTAAGTGAAGAAGAAACCACCGAGGGCTAAAGCCCACCCGGCCCTCGGCCGGATTTATCGAAAGGAAAGCCACAATGGCTAAAATGAGCACCGATCAATTAATGGATGCTTTCAAGGAAATGACCCTCCTCGAACTGTCTGAATTCGTGTCAGCATTCGAAGAAACATTCGATGTAACCGCAGCCGCACCAATGGCAATGGCCGCTGCAGGACCTGCAGGCGGCGACGCAAGCGAGGTCGTTGAGCAGGACGAATTTGATGTCGTTCTTGAATCTGATGGTGGAAACAAGATTGCCGTGATCAAGGAAGTTCGCTCACTGACCAGCCTTGGTCTTAAGGAAGCAAAGGACCTCGTTGAGGCTGCACCAACAGCAGTTCTCGAGAAGGTCACCAAAGAAGCAGCAGAAAAGGCAAAGGACGCCCTCGAAGGCGCCGGCGCGAAGGTTACAGTTAAGTAATTCTTGTCAATCTTTATTGTGGGGCGGGAGGTCAATTGACCTCCCGCCCCACAACTGTTTTAACGGTCGTGTTTCTGTTGTCAAGAGGCTAATTTCACATGCTCACAAATACCGGGCTGACGTCACAATCTGGTTACAAGCCTCTGAAAACCCGCGCCCGGCTTGACCTTTTGACAATTTCGGGTAATTATTAAGGTTACTTCTGATTACGAGGATCGTGATCTTTGCTGGATTTGGGCAATTGCTGTCGGCCCCCAGAGAGATTTCTATCGAGGGAATTAGTAGTGGCGTGTTACACGCTGGACGGGCCCTTGCCGGGGACCCCGTTAGACAGTGGTTTACCTCTTCGGGTATGCTGCTGCTTTGCGCTGTCTCCCAACTTTCAAGCCCAAGGTGACTTTTCGGTTTTTGGCCGATTTGACATTGAGGGCCTAATTGGAATGTCAGCGACTCGGCCCGCCGCGCACTGGAAGGTTTCCTCTTGGTTTCCCACGAAGTAACTCCGCTTTCCCCATCCCTTCACCGGGCCTCCTTCGCAAAAATTCGCGAGCCCCTCGCAGTCCCGGATTTACTCCGGTTGCAAACCGCAAGCTCTGACTGGCTTCTTGGTAACGAGAAGTGGCAAAAAGTTGTTGCCGCAGCGCTGAAGGCTGGTAACACTGAAATCCCACAGGTTTCGGGCCTGACTGAAATCTTTGAAGAGATTTCCCCCATCGAAGACTTCGCCGGCATGATGTCACTCTCATTCCGCGACCACCGCTTTGAACCGCCCAAGTACACGGTCGAGCAGTGCAAGGATAAAGACTTCACGTACGCCGCTCCACTGTTCGTGACCGCTGAATTCACCAACAACGAAACCGGCGAGATCAAGTCCCAGACAGTCTTTATGGGCGACTTCCCGCTAATGACCGACAAGGGAACCTTCGTCATCAACGGCACCGAGCGGGTTGTAGTTTCCCAACTCGTTCGTTCTCCTGGCGTGTACTTTGAGCGCTCAGTTGATAAGGCAACCGACAAAGACGTTTACGTTTCCAAGATCATCCCGAGTCGCGGAGCTTGGCTGGAATTCGAAATTGACAAGAAAGACCTCGTTGCCGTGCGTGTTGACCGCAAGCGCAAGCAGCCCGTAACGGTCTTGCTCAAGGCACTCGGCATGTCAAGCGACGAAATTCGTGAGCGTTTTGGCCAGTACGAAACGTTCATGGCCACCTTCGACAAGGATCACATTGAGTCACAAGACGACGCACTCCTTGATATTTACCGCAAGCTGCGTCCGGGTGAACCCCCCACATTGGAAAATGCCAAGAACCTGATTGAAAACTTTTACTTCAACCCAAAGCGCTACGACATGGCAAAGGTGGGCCGCTACAAGGTCAACCGCAAGCTCGGTCTTGAGTTGCCGCTTGAGCAAAGCACGTTGACAGTTGAGGACATTGTTTCCACGGTTGAATACTTGGTGCGCTTGCACGCAGGTGATAGCACGATGCAAACCCCGCGCGGTGAAGTTGTTGTGGAAACTGATGACATTGACCACTTTGGTAATCGTCGTCTGCGTACCGTTGGTGAATTGATTCAGAATCAAATCCGTACGGGACTCTCCCGCATGGAGCGAGTTGTGCGCGAGCGCATGACCACGCAGGATGTTGAGGCCATTACACCCCAGACTCTGATCAACATCCGGCCGGTTGTTGCCTCGATCAAGGAGTTCTTCGGAACTTCGCAACTCTCACAGTTCATGGACCAGACCAACCCACTCGCTGGCCTGACCCACAAGCGTCGACTTTCCGCGCTTGGACCAGGTGGTCTCTCTCGTGAGCGTGCCGGTTTTGAAG
>Ga0222664_1001072_pt1 | contig 11253 bp, 8 predicted proteins | sample AntAcemetagen604_FD_181147 | JGI IMG/M metagenome (GOLD analysis project Ga0222664, IMG submission 181147) | Saline water microbial communities from Ace Lake, Antarctica - #604 | ecosystem: Environmental > Aquatic > Non-marine Saline and Alkaline > Saline | place: Antarctica: Ace Lake | collected...
CAATATTTCTTTGTGTAAAGTGGCTACAAAGAAAAAATCCAATCAGTGTAGCTGGTAAAAATAAACCGATGAATTCCCAGGAATTAAAAAGCATTACATGTGGGTAAGCGCCTCCAGAATGGCATCACTACAGGCTAGAGAATGTTGACTGTCTGTTAAATGCGATACCTTGTGATCCCACGGATTCACCAGTCCATATACTCGTGTTTCCTCTATAGCCTTTAAAAAAAGCTTAGATTCTATAAGAATTGGTCTCTCTCCATGAACAAAAACGGCTTCCACTGCCGCCTTACAATCTGCATGAGTGCGTATAGGATATACACCATTAGCATACTGATAAAATCGATGCCCAAACATAAAGACTGGCTTTTGACGGAACAATGCTTCAAATCCAACAGACCCTGTGATGGTTGCAACAGCCATGCAATGCTCACGTAGTGCAAACGAATCCGTATTGCGAGCAACTAAATACACATTATCGATATCCAAGAAGTCCTGATAAAACTGCTCATCTCTATACAGCCAACTACTTTGGCGTGGATGTTCTTTTACATAAACTACGACATCATCTGGAAGATATGCTCGTAAAAGCTGCACTACCAATACTTGTTCTGCAAAACCTCCCCCCATAGGTACAGTCGACATCTCTGGTTGGAAATGCAGTGCGAAGTATACATACTTCTTTTTTGGATCAAACTCGACAGCATGCTTATCATAAAATGCAGTGTATAATGCTATAGCTTTTTTTCGTTTCCAAGCACCAAAAGCACGTGCGATACCAGATGGTGTGCAATACAAAAATCCATGCCGAAGCATTGCAGCAGGTTTTGTCAAAAGAAGTAGCCGTAGATGGTCAAAGTACAAAGGGTATTTCTGTTGTTGTAATGGTGGTTTTTGGCCTTCTGGTTGCGTAAGTGCTATAAAGCGCTCTGTGAACTGTTCATTCAATACTATGTCATCAATATTTTTTATGGTTGAATATTCTTGTAATAATTCCTTGTACCTCTTGCCTAGCTGCGCAGTGGACTCCTCATATCCATGCACAATAAACGAAGTATCACGCTCTGTTGTCACATCAAAACACACCACAGGTATACCGCGCTTTTTACAAAGGTAATACGGGATAATATCAGGGATCTCGTGTGGTAACCATGCAGAAATAAATACCGTAATATTCTTTTCTATCAAATAATCATTCCAAAAACGTAAGTGTCTAAAATACATGCGTTTTCGTTCTGTATAAGAAATTTGCGTTTTCCATTCCAAACGACACACAAGTCGCATAAAGATAGCTTCACATTCTCTCATGCCTTCTATAAGTTCTTCATCTAGTGGTCGCAATGCAGAGAAATCAACATCATCATATTTACCGCCTCGAATATCGCTGGAAACAAAGAAGTCTTGCTGTTCTTTTGGTATAGATGAAAAGAACCGAGGTTCGCCTGTCGAAATAATTCCACAATAATCAAATGGGGTTTTTTGTAAAACCTTTTCCATTGCCTGAAAGGAATATTCTGGGCCAAATCGGGCGACAAGTGCTCTTATGCTCTGCATCGCACAAAGTATCCCTTTAGGAATCTCTCATAGCAAGCATTTCATTTCTAAAGAAGACCCCGTAGTATAGAAGGTATGGAAATACTCGCTATTATCCCTGCTCGTGGTGGCTCTAAGGGAATCCCTGGAAAGAACATAAAGTCATTCTCTGGACACCCGCTTATTACATGGACCATTAGCGCTAGTCTTGCATCTGCAAAAATATCACGAACTATTGTATCTACAGATAACAAAGATATTAAAGATATTGCACTACAATACGGCGCAGAGGTGCCATTTCTTCGGCCTCCAGAGCTTGCGACAGATGAAGCACAAACAGAACCAGTGCTATTGCATGTACTGCAAAAACTACAAGAATCTGAAAATTATATTCCAGACGCCGTAGTCCTTCTGCAGCCCACATCACCCATACGGTTTATTGGAAGTATAGATAGCCTAATAGAGACATTTGAAAAAGGAGAATACGATGCAGTGCTTTCTGTATATGAAGGACATCATTTTAAATGGAAAACTGGGGAAACAGTGCAAGCTCTCTACGACTATAAAAACAGACCGCTCCGCCAAGAAATCGGAAAAGAAAACCGCATTTACAGTGAAACTGGGTCCATGTACATCACTCGCACAGAAATATTACAAAATACACAAAACAGGCTAGGTGGAAAGATAGGACTGTATGAAATAAGCGCACTAGAAAATATCGACATTGATACATTGGACGATTTCACACTAACAGAGATTATTGCCTCACGGTGGGGAAACAGACTTACGACTCCAGTATAAGATCCGCTTCGACCATTTCTTTAATAACTTCTTCAAAAGTTTTACTGGGCTTCCATCCAAGCTCAGTACGGATTTTTGTACTATCACCACACAAAGGCACCTCTTCGGACTCTCTGTAAAACTCTTGATCTATTTTAAGATAGTCACGATAGTCCAAATCTGCACATCGAAATGCACATTCTAGAAGCTCTTTTACGGAATGTGTTTTACCTGTTGCAACAACGTAATCATTACTTTTTTTTGCCTGCAACATCATCCACATCGCCTCAACATAGTCTGGTGCATAACCCCAGTCACGCACAGCCTCTATGTTTCCCATAACAATACTTTCCTCTTTACCATGTTTAATCTTTGCAACGGTAGATGTAATCTTACGCGTAACAAATTCGAAAGAACGTCGCTTGGACTCGTGGTTATACAAAATCCCAGTCGAAGCAAACATGTCATAGTGCAATCGGTAATTATTTACTAAGTGATAACTGGCAAGCTTCGCAATGCCATAAAGCGACCGAGGTCGAAATGATGTGTTTTCATTTTGAGGAGAATGTGGAGCATACCCAAACATTTCGCTAGAACCGGCAAAATAGAAACGACATTTTGGTGTCACCTCTCGTATAGCAGAAAGAAGATTATGAGTAAGATGAAAGTTTGTATTGATCAATGCAGACTCATCCTCAAAGCTATAACTCACAAAGCTGGATGCAGCGAGGTGATAACACTCGTCTGGTGCCACCGTAGCTACAACCTTTCGAAGAGATTTTTCATCATCTAAAGCAATGGTATGCAGAGTGCAAATGCCAGAAATAGCTTCAATATTTACAGCATGTTGAGGAGCTCCAGAAGGGGTAGCACGTACGATGCCATGCACCTCATACCCTTTTTGATAAAGAAGTTCCGCCAAATACGATCCATCCTGACCAGATATGCCTGTTATAAGGGCGCGCTTCATGAGAACCATTGTTCCAGACGTTGAAGCGCAATCCAAAAACCTTCTCCATTATTTTTATGTCCTTGCCAAATTTCTGGGATAAAAGAGACATTTGGGCACACGGTATTCAGTGTTTTAGCTAATGCTACAAAGTCGATGTCACCCGTACCAATCTGTACACCTTCACCATCAATACCTTTAGCATCAACAATATGTAAATGTGCAGTATATGGTGCGACCTTCTCTGTGAATTCCTCAAAGGAAAGCCCATAATGATTACAGGCAAGTTTAGAATGAGAGACATCAAAACATACACGACGGTTATACTTCTTACAAAAATCAACAATATCATCTGGCGTCACAAATAAGTTGAGGTACAACTGTCCACCAAAATACCAAGGGAACGGAGGAAGTGTTTGTGGCGTAACCTCTACGCCATCTTCATCCAACTTCGAAAGCTGTTCTGCAATACGGTCATACCATGTATCTCGCTCTTTCTCTCCTATGAATGCATCTTTTGTAAAGCCTCCAACACTCGCGATGACCACAGGGGTCGTTGCTTTTTTAAAAAATGGTTTTATTTCTTTGGTGAGATCAACCACACGTTGTAACTCCAAAAGGGACCGCGCTCTGTGCCCTTCGTCATCCGATGCAAGGTTCAGCAAATGGTCACCCGTAAAAAGATCTGGGCTATGTACCGTAAGATCCATATCGTATTCTTTTATTATATATTTTTGAAAATCATCATCCATATCCTTGTAACTAAGATGGAACTCTAGGAAGTCTGGATTTGTCCCTTTTATAAGCTCTTGATGGTCATGATAGCGCACAGGCAAACCCCAAGGCCTACTAAAGTGATACGGCCTTGCCTCTACGATTTCTCGGTCTAAGTCTGTCCCATAAAAGAAGTCACCAGAAGTAAAATCGTGATTAGCAAGAGTTCCCACAAGATCTTTTTTATGATTCGGCTGTAATCCTTTTCCTGGGCTTTTAATATCGATCATGGACTCTTCTATGACCTCTCCTGACTTAAGATCACAATTAATGATTAAACTCTTGCTCAAGTTCTCTCTATTCATAAGTTCACCTTGGCTAATAGTTCGCGCAGCATTGGAACCCATAGCCTCTTCTACATTACGGATAGCAGTTACCATTGCCTTAAATTCTTCAGGAAGAAGGCTCACTTTGTGATCATTTCCTTCCATATCTTTATCAAGAGTGATGTGCTTTTCTATTACCTTCGCTCCCATAGCAACTGCAGCAATAGGAATAGCAATTCCGCGTTCATGACCAGAATACCCAACACTACAACGTCCTATTTCATGTAGACGATCGAGGTAATGAAGATGAATATCTTTAAACGGTGCGGGGTATGTAGAATTACACTGCAAAAGAACAAAAGTAGCACCAAGGTCTCTAAGTAAAGATACTGACTCTGCAATTTCTTCCTCTGTAGACATTCCCGTAGAACAAATAATTGGCTTACCAGTCTTTGCAAGAGCGGTCAGCAAATCATGGTTTGTAAGGTCTGCAGATGCCACCTTATAAGCTTCCATGCCATATTCCTCTAGTCTTTTTAATGAATCACTATCCCACGGTGTACAAAGAGGAGTAATTCCTTTCTTTGTACAGTACTCAAATACTTCTATCATTTCCTCAGGTGAAAGTTGCGACTTGCTCAGTACATCTAGTGTGTATTGGGACCCAAGGTCTTGAGACGCATCGTCTGTCTTTCCACTATTATTATACAACGCATCCATATCACGCATTTGAAACTTTGCACAATCTGCACCTGCTTCTATTGCACTATCGACAAGCTGTTTTGCTAATTCGATCTTCCCATTATGATTGATGCCAATCTCTGCAATGATAAAAACTGGGGATGTTTCACCAATAACAAACGACTGACTGCGAACATCACCAATCTTCTCTTTTGCAATTGCAGTCAAATGCCCCTGTCCATCTACAAGAGGAATGATCTGTATTTTTTCCGAGAAATACTTACGAATATTCTCTGGTGTATCATCTTCTTTTGCAGAGAGAAACGTAGAATTAGCAATAGTGGCAATAGATGCTTTACTTAAGTCCACTGCAGGATTTTTCATAAGCCAACGACGAAAGTCTCCATCGGTCATCATTCCTTCTATAACCCCTTTTTCATTAACGGCAAAAATAACTCCATGCTTATTCTCATCAATCTTTTTAAGTGCAGTAAGAATATCTTCTTTCGCGAAGACACTATATTTTGTGATGTCTCTATCAATAATCATATAACAGGTTTTAAGAAAATTTCTGATCTTCCCACAGCCCATAAAACGTACCACGCTTTTCGAGCAACTCTTCTAGTGTACCGTGTTCTACCAAAGAACCGTTATCAATAACTACAATACTATCTGCGTGTTTAATTGTAGAAAGTCTGTGCGCAATCACAATAGCCGTTCGACCATTTATTGCTTCATCTATCGCTTCTTGGATCAACTTTTCTGTATGACTATCCAGTGAGCTAGTTGCCTCATCAAGAATCAAAATATCTGCACCTTTTAAGAGTGCCCTTGCAATAGAAACGCGTTGTTTCTCCCCTCCACTAAGTTTCATTCCTCTGTCGCCAATATGAGTATTCAGGCCTTCTGATAAGTTTTCGATAAGCTCTGCCAAGCGTGCACTTTGGACGGCTCTACACACATCTTCGTCAGAAACATCTTCCAAGCCGTAAGTAATATTATTACGTAGTGTGTCATTCAAAAGCAATGTTTCTTGGCTTACTAAGGCAGTATGCGATAGATATGAAGGCAAAGTAAATTCTCGGATATCGACTCCATCAATCAAAATAGTATCAGGAGGACAGTCGTAATAACGCATCAATAAACTAATGATTGTACTTTTTCCAGACCCTGTTGCGCCCACCAAGGCAGTCATTTTCCCCTTTGGGACATCGAAGCTAACATCTCGAAGAACATCACGATCACTATCATAGGAAAACGTAAGACCTGAAAAAGAAATGTCATGTGTGAGTCCTGTAAATTCTTTTGTCCCACCAAGGACGTAGTGCTTATCCTCTTCATCAAAAATATCCATCACGGCATCTAACGGTCCAGCAGCAGATGCAAGAGTACTGCGAAAACTAGAAATGCCACCAAACTTACTCGAGGCATTGGACACCATATAAAAATACACAATAAGCGCAGACGCAGATGCAATCTCATCACGACCAAACCACCACAAAGACCCGACAAGAATACTCACTGCAAAAATGACGGTAATAACCTCCTGCAAAGGAAGGATCATAGAGCCAAGTGCGCGCACCTGAAAATCATATCGTGCTTTTTCATTACTAATAACAGTATAACGATCCTGTTCTTGGCGCTGTGTTGAGTAGGATTTCACCAATGGAATTGTAGAAAGGATCTCCACAGATTTTTTTCCAAGCTCACTACCCCGCAACGCAATGGAATGTGATAATTCTTTTGTTTTGACCATAATAAAACGTACCGCTATATGAAGAATCATAAAAAGTGGAATAGCGATAAGCGTTAACTTCCAAGAGATAAGCAGCATAATCACAAAGTAGACTAGCAATGAAAATACAGCATTAATGAACCGGCCAATTTCTACCAATAGAGTAAAAGAGTTTTTAGTAAACTCCAATAAAAGTGTGCTGTGATGACCAACGTTTGAAGTATCAAAATACAACTTTCCAAAAGAAAGGTACCGTCCAAAAAGCGCCTTGCGCAAATGGTGAATAGCGCGTTGTGAAAAATAAATATCACTAAGTCCAGATGCGTAACGCATGATATTTTTCAGAATATACATAAGCACAAATCCTCCAAGGAGTACCCCAAACAACATACGATCATCTTCAAGAACGTATTCCGGAAGATACTGAACGACATCTTTCAATATGGGTGTCTCATGAATAAATGCGAAACTTTTTTTAAAGAAGCCATCTAAAATAGGAATAAGAAGTCCTACACTAAACCCTTCAAATATGGCAGAAATAAGCGATAAAGTGATCGGAATAAGTAAATAGGCTGGATTAATACCAATTCTGCGTAAAAGGTGTAATACCTTGCCCATGGTAGAAAGTTCTTTTTCAGACATATCGACAAAAATGCACACAAACGCTAACGGAATTTAACCATTTGAGCAAGAAATTTTGGCTTGAATTGGCAATTTAAGATTGTATTTCCTGGTAGAGATTTTGAAGACTCTTCGCAGATTCATTATGAGAATATCGTTGAAGTACTGCCGTTCGATACTTTGCACTATTGCCATCTCTCTGCTCTGGCGTCAGGGCAATATACGCAACAATATTTTTCACCATATGCTCAGTATCTCTTGCTGGTGAAATCAACGACGGGTCTATTTCTATTAGCACCTCTGGCACTGCTCCAACATCAAAAGCAAAAGCAGGATGTCCACAGGCAAGTGCTTCGATAAGCGACAATCCAAACCCCTCATACAAAGACGTGGATACCAGTACACGCGTATGTCGCAAAAGATCCACCAATACATCTGCATCAACAGTGCCATATACGGTAACGCCTTGTATAGACTGCAATGCAACGACCTGCTCGTCAGTTCTTCGTCCAACATCTGCAATAGAAATACCTTTTGAAGAAAGTTCTTTATACACCTTCAGTAAATAAGAAAATCCTTTACGCGGATGCACAAAAGAGCCAATCGCAATAACATCATTCTTACATGTAGCATCTTTAGATGCGGTAAAAACATCACCATCTACCCCATTGGATACGATACTTATCTTTTCAGGTGCACAACAATACTCTGTAGAAATACGTTCTTTCATGGTGCATGAAACCGTTGCAACACGCGTCACAGCGTTGCACATGCAACGTTGCCAACGCACAAGAAAGAAGTATTTACACCACCAAAACAAACGCGTAAAGCCGCAGGTTTCTTGCATGGCAACTTCACGATCTGCTGTAACAGGATGATGAATAAGAAGAAGTACCGGAACAGTACTCCTCAGCAATTTTGTAAACGCAGGTCCAACAACTTGATTCAAGTGTATAACAGCAAATTGTCTCCAGAATATATCATCTGAAGGAAACGCTTTCATGACACTGCGCGCGAAAAGAAAGTCCAATACCCCATAATAATAAAAGCCAATTCGCCCAGGCACTGTAACCACTGTCACGTTTACTGGTAAATCTGCAGCGTCTACTTTGCTACGATTGCACAGAATAGTAAATTGAATATCTGAGCATGCTGCAAATAGAGGCAAATGATTCCCTCCTTTGTAGGCATCTAGCACAGGTGTAATGACACAAACATTCATTATATTTACGATACCAGAATACGGTACCCAAGTACGATAATTCTGATACTCTTTACCCGTGATTCTCTACCGCATAAAACGGCGATACATCCGCATAGCTAAATGGCTTAATGGTATTTTCCATTGGAACATCACACTACGTCTTTTACGTCTTACAAAAAAGCCCATACGTAACCTCAACCGATTCGAAAGAAGGATATACTCCCAAAACTGGGAAGACGGTATGATTCACGCAATATTTTCTACAATAGGAACAACAAATAAATACTTCGTAGAATTTGGCGTAGAAGATGGAAAAGAGTGCAATACCAGAGCGCTTGCAAAACAGGGATGGAAAGGACTACTCATGGACGGAGGAAATGAAAACCACACAATAAATCTACAAAAAGAATTCATTACCGCTGAAAACATTGAAGAGCTCTTTACGAAGAACGCCGTTCCACAGGAATTAGACCTCCTGAGTATCGACATTGATGGAAATGACTATTGGGTATGGGATGCCATCAAAAACTATGCACCACGTGTTGTCATTGCTGAATACAACGCATGCATACCGTATACCCCTGCTGTAACCATTCCATACAAGACAGATTTTATGTGGGATAAAACAGATTACTATGGTGCAAGTCTTAGCGCACTGGTGCAGCTCGGCACAGAGAAAGGCTACACCCTCATTGCCACGGATAGCAGAGGGGTAAACGCATTCTTTGTACAAGATGCCATTGCACATCGTCACTTCGTCATCATTCCTCCTAAGGATCTCTATCGCAATGCAAAGACTCCTGGATGCTTTGGAGGGCACCCCGTAGATACGTTACACAGAGAATGGGTCAGCTTATAACCAAATGGTAAGGCGTAACAGCACGCCTTCGATGAAAATAAAAATGAAAATACCGATCATGAGTATCTGTAAAACCCTTCTAAGCCTGTATTGAACAGAGGAGGAAAACACTACTGAGGAAGAATACCACGCCGTACCATATACTCATATTCGCCTCGTCCATGAAAAGGATCATTCGTAATGGCGCCATCGTAATAATACGTATGTGTTGGCACAGAAAGGTAGGTGCAATATGAAAGAACGACAATGCATACCGTCACGAGTGCGTACACACCATTGCGCATGCTTTGCGTAAGAGAAATATGCTGAATTTGATCAACAGCTATAAAATAGACCAATGGTAATAGAGGAACAAAATACCGAAATTTTGTTACAGGCCATGCAGCGGATAAAAGAAGATGTAAGACACAAAGTACGATAATGGGAAGCATCACTTTTCGTCTTTGTGGTGAAAAGAGATAATCCACCCAAGCAAAGGAAAAGAAAAAGAATAATACTGGAGCTAAAATAAAAAGTTTCCGTGCAATGTAGTACATATTATTGGGCAGCCACACTGTAAAAATATTTTGCATAATATCCAGTCGACCAGAGAATCCAACAATAAAATACTCACGGCCATTTATAACCTCACGAGGCAATGCTGTTTTCACGTAAATATACGTAGAGTTAACAGCATGACTAAAAAAGAGGTCTCCATATACCAAATAATTTCTGATAAGCCATGGTGATGTGACCATAAAAGTCACAAACGTAACCGTTAGAACATCAATAATTTTTTGTCGCCAAGATGTATGAGTACACAAAAGAATAACGACAGATGCAGCAGCCATAACCATAGACTGATGATTAACCAAATAGGCAATGCCCGACACCAATCCAAGAGCAACTGCTTTATGCCGAACGTTAGAATATGCAACAAGTATCCATACAATATACGTAACTGATTGCAGGCTATACAAAGCTCCGTTTCCTGAATAGTCAATCATTAAATATGAAAGAGCGATCCACAGAGCGATCCACAGAGCGATTTTATCGGTGAAGATGCGACGGGCAAGAACTGCAGAAAGAAGAATAAGTAAGATGCCACTGAAAACAGAAAGGAGTTTGAGGATAAAAAATGCATTTTCAAATGTTGGCTCGAATTGAAGTATTCCCAATAAGCCCGACCCAAGTAATGCCCATATTGGTGGATGTGCGACAAGAAGATTTCTTCCTATTCCTGGAGGAAAAAAGTTTGGCACTGAAGTAAGATCGGGATTGTGAGACACAAGCAATTGTCCATCAGTTAAAAAGGATGCTGCTGCAGTGACATCACCATTTATATCTCCATGATCAATAACATTCCACTGTAAAGAAAGAATTCGTAGAATCAATCCCACAAAACAAATAGCAACAAGAATCCAATAAAATTTCTTCATAAGGCCAGTATGACATGAAATGCATCTTGTGCGAATACGCAGTAGAACAATACCGACATTCGTTATACCCTAACTCCATGCTCTCCCTCATCATTCCAACATACAACGAAGAAGGTGCCATCGAAGATATTATTAAACGATCCGATGCAGCATTAAGTGGTACTTATGAAATCATAGTGATAGATGATGGAAGTACAGACAACACATCAGAGATACTCCGAAATATAAACCTTTCCTCTCTTCGTATTATTCATCACGAGAAAAATAAAGGAAATGGAGCAAGTATTATGACAGGAGCACATCATACACGGGGAGAATGGATAGCTATTATCGATGCTGACAACACCTATCGCCCAGAAGACATCCCTCGCCTCTTTACACGAGTACAAAAAGAAGATGCAGACATGATCGTCGGTTTTCGTACAGACCTCAT
>Ga0222664_1001073_pt1 | contig 11252 bp, 14 predicted proteins | sample AntAcemetagen604_FD_181147 | JGI IMG/M metagenome (GOLD analysis project Ga0222664, IMG submission 181147) | Saline water microbial communities from Ace Lake, Antarctica - #604 | ecosystem: Environmental > Aquatic > Non-marine Saline and Alkaline > Saline | place: Antarctica: Ace Lake...
CTTAAAAAAGAATGCCCTTGGTTGAAAGAAGTGAATAGTCAATCTCTTCAACAATCCATCATCAACATGGAATCTGCCTTTAAGAGCTTTTTCAAAGGAGGCGGATTTCCTAAATTTAAAAGAAAAACATCTGGTGGAAGTTATCCCATTCCTCAGAACGTCATGGTGGACACCAATACATCAGAACTTATCATTCCCAAGTTCAAAAAGAAAGGCATAAAAATAAATTTGCATCGAGAGATAAATGGTCTGATTAAAAGTGCAACCATAAGCGTCACACCAACAGGGAAATACTTTGTTTCAATTCTCGTTGACACACAAAAAGGTATGCCAATCAAAGCGCCAATCACCGAAGAAACCACTGTTGGCATCGACCTTGGAATAAAGGACTTTGCCATATCTTCCGATGGAGAGGTGTTTGAGAATCCAAAGCACCTTAAAAAGGCGATGGATAGATTGAAGTTCATTCAAAGAAAATATTCAAAACATAAAGGCAAAAAAACCAAACAAAGACTTGCCCTGCTCCATGAAAAGGTGGCAAATAAAAGAAAAGATTTTCTTCATAAAATATCCACTCAGCTTATTCGTGAGAACCAAACGATAGCTCTGGAAACACTTGCGGTGAAGAATATGGTTAAAAACCGCTACCTTGCTCAAGCAATATCCGATGCAAGCTGGTCAACGTTTGTCTCCATGTTGGAATACAAAGCAGACTTTTACGGAAAAAACATCCTTCGAATTGGCACGTTTGTGCCCAGCTCAAAGACTTGCTCTGTTTGTGGCAACATCCACAAAGAACTGACGCTCAACGAGCGAAAATGGACTTGTGGTTGCGGAACAACGCATGACCGTGACATAAACGCTGCGGTTAATATTAAATCTTTTGCATTAAAGAATATCTTCTCTGGGACGGAGAGGAAAAATCATGAAGAGCTGCCAACGTTGGTTGGAGTGTTGACTCATGAAGCCCAACCCATCGCCTCTGGCGTGGGTGGGTAGTTCACAGACATCATATCACTTTTTCTATAACATTGAAGCCAGTTGTCAAAATCTTCTTTTGAACCTTTTCCTTCTGGGTTTTCCCAGCTTATAAACTCTCCCCCACCCACTTGGTATGACTCTTTACAGACATCACGAATTATTTGAATAAGCTTTCTAATTTTAGGAGCTTCTAATTCATCAAAAATTGATGTGGGTTTAATATCCTCATCTATAAATGCTCTGTAAAGAATTTCCGCACGAAGATAGTTTCCAATTCCATTGAAATACTTTTGATCCATGAGTTTTGAAAACAATTCTTTACCTTTTAAATGATCATTTTGTTCATCAAGGATTAGTTGTTTAAAATCTGAATATTCTTTGATTGGATCAAAACCTCTATTTTCTGACCATTCTTTTTGTTCCTTCCATCTACCAAACCTTCTTGGGTCAACATAACACAAGTAATGGCTATCAAATGTTTCTTTAAACCATAAGTGGCAATGATTGGGGATAGATTCAGATTCTTCCCAGTGACCTGTCATTCCCATTGACATAATTAAATACATGGGGTCAGACTGGTCAACAGGGTTGATGGTTAATCTCATTTCTTTACCACGGCTTTCAGCAGAAATGTTAAATTCCTCAAATGTCATCGAGGGTCGTGGGTTCTTTGTTACCTCACTAACCCCAATGCAATTAAAAGTTTTACCTTTAGTAGTTCAATTTACGAACTTTACCATGTACTTTAATTCTGAAATTTCAGGCATAAATCATCGTTTAGAGTTCAAAGATAAGCATTTTCTTGATTATTTACTTTTATGGACATTAACCCACTACAGTTATTTATTAGTAAACTCTTTGAAACAGAGGATCAAATCAAGGCTATTTCTACTTGGAGATTCTCTCGTCAGATGGGTGAGTCATACTGTTATAAGAATAGTTTGACAAGAAAAACCGTTCTGGTAGACTCAAAAGGTAACCCTAAAGATTTCGATGGATCAGAAATTGCTCTTCAAGAAGCTTTTAAGCGCCAATACAAGCATTATGGTACAATAATGGAGTATCACTCCAACTTAACGTGGTTTGAGGGTTATAAGGATAAGAGGTACGAAGAAAAAAGCGTATTAAAAGAGGGTTCGAGAAAAGTGGGTAAGTTTGTTATTCCTGATACGTATGATCATTTGAAATGGGATTTATCAGACGATCAAATTTTAGAACTTCACCGTTTTGTAAATTACCCAATTGATACTATGACAGAATACGATATTAGAAACGTATCAAAAACTCTTGGAATTCCAGAAAAGAATTTAATTTCCATTCACAACACTTATGCTCCAAAAGATCAAAAAGTAAGGTTTGTTACTGAGTGGGATAAATGGGAAGAAAAAAGATTTCCGAACACCTCAAAAGGTCTTGTGGTTACAGCTAAAGATGCTGGTTTAACAACCGACAATATGAATAAACCGCCAAAGTTCGGTAATGGAGGAAAGTCGATTAGAAATTATGAAACTCCAGCAGAAAAAAGGTACAATAGTTCGAACTTTAAGCTTCAAAGAACCAGCGATACGCCTGATCAGATTCAAGAATACCCAAGAATGGATGAGTTTTTAATGATGTATCTTGAGGTTGACTATAAACCTCTTGCTTTAGAGATGTCCAGTACCAAAAAAATCATTATGTCTTTAAACCCAGAAGAAGTCAATCATGAGGCTTATGAAAACATCGGTAATAGCTTGGATGAATTTAACAGTGTTTACGGAACAGGATATGTTTTGGCAGGAACTTATGTTAAAGAAGGAGAGGAGAAGTTGATTATTGATGTGGATCAAAGGAATCTCCCTAAATCTTCATCAGGAAGTGCCGCTCCTCCAGTTGAAGGGTACGAAGAAAGAAAGGTTCTAAAAAACAAAGCTATTCAGTCAATGCTTGATAATTATCATGATAGAATTCACGGCACAGGACATTGGGATAAAGATAAAGGGAAGATGATGCGTCAGTTTATGTCGGGAGAAATGGGTTATATTGATTCAAGCAAAACTCACTCTTTTGGATGAAAAACCGAATTGAAATATTAAAGGAGCGAGTGAACTACCCACCCACGCCAGAGGCGATGGGATGGGCTTCAAGGGTCAACGCTCCAACTAATGTTGGCAACTTACCTTGATTTTTTCTGTCAGTCCCTGACAAATAATTTCTTAATGCAAAATTCTTAATATTTATCGCTGCATTTACATCTCTGTTTAACAAAGTTCCACAACCTTTACAAGTCCATTCACGGTCTTTTAGGGTTAGTTCTTTGTTGATGTGTCCACAACAAGAACAAGTCTTTGAAGATGGTTCAAATGTTCCAATCTTCATTATGTTCTTACCTTGCCATTTTGCTTTGTATTCTAACATAGTTACAAACATTCCCCACCCAGCATCCTGTATTGCTTGTGCAAGGGTATGGTTCTTTAACATATTAGATACTTGAAGTGTTTCAATTGCGATACTATCGTGGTTATTGATTAGCTCACTTGAAACCTTATGCAAAAAATCTTTTCTTTGATTTGCTACTTTTTCGTGTAGCACAGCCAATTTTTGTTTTGTTCTTTTACCTTTTTTCTTTGAATATTTTCTCTGTATATATTTTAATTTACTTTGTGCTTTGCGAAGAAACTTTGGATTATCATATTCTTTACCGTTTGATACAACAATAAATGTTTTAATTCCCAAATCAATACCAATTGTAGTTTCTTCTTTAATTGTTAGTTTTGTTTTAATTACATCACCAGTTTCACAAAGTATAGATACGAAGTATTTACCAGTAGGTGTTCTACTTATTGTTGCTTGTCTTATTTCGCCTTTGATTGGTCGATGTAGGACAATATCAATTCCTTTTTTAAACTTTGGTATTATGAGTTTATTATTCTCTAAAATTACATTTTGTGGAATATTAAAACTACCACCATTTGATTTCTTTTTAAATTTAGGAAAACTATTTTGTCCTTTAAAAAAAGCAGTATATGCTTTATCTAAGTTAGTTATACTTTGTTGTAGGGATTGGCTATTAATTTCTTTTAACCATTCACATTCAGTTTTAAGTTCAGTAAGTTGTTTATGCAAAGCGAAGCAAGAAAGGTTCACTTTATTACCAACATACGCACTGTTCTTTGTTTCAAGAGCAAGATTATATACAAACCTACTACTACCAATATGCTTATTCAGCAGAATGGTTTGTTCATTTGTGGGGTTAATTTTATATTTAAAAGCCTTTAGCATCATATATAAATATGTACAAATATACAAAAAATTAAAGAAATAACAAAATTTATTTAAAATAATATAATTAAGGTCGCTTACATCCCACCCACACTACGTGATGAGTGGGCTTTACGCTCCATAATGTAAATGTTTTGTTTTTTGGAAACAATTCATCACTTTTAACGTTAAAAGAGGAAATGGGCAAAAACCAAGAACAAGAGGAGCTTCATTATACTGCCGTTTTCATTGAAGACCCAGCAGAAATAAAGAAGTTAGAAAAGATTGCAGATCATGCGATCAAAACTCTTATGCCTAAAAATTCTATTGACAATACTGTTTGGCATCTTCCGCCAGATTATCACATGACTGTTAAGTTGGGTAAACTCGCTTTATCGAGAAAAATGACACCCTCTCCTGATACTAACGCTGAAATTGATTTAAAAGTCACTCACTTAGGGTTTGATAACAACGCAATAGCTTTGGGTGTTGAGGGGTATATGTCAAAAAACGAAAAGCAACATATCACACTTGCTTTTAAAACAACTCCGTCTGATTCAAATCGAATTAAGAACTGGATAAAGTTGAAAAACCCTTTAATTATAAAAGGAGTAATTCGAGAAACCTAAACTATTTAAGTTAAACCATTAAATTTAATAGCTATGACAGAAGGAATTATTATCGGAGCTATTGCAGTCTTAGTAATAGCTGCAATTGTTATCACTTTAAAAGTTAGAAAAAGAAACAAGAAGTGATTTGAAAACACAAAGAAAAATTAACCTAAGCACTGTTGTCTATATTCTTATAATGGCAATGGTGCTTTTTTTTGCATTTTAACCAGTTCATAGTCAATACCAACAAAGACTTCTTCAATGTTTTGATTGACGTGAATATCTTCAGGAGTGGTCATGTACCATTTTTTAAAAACACCCCTATATAACCAAGCTACGTATTCAGAGCAGTAAAACTTCTTCTCTGCTTTTCTTTCTTTTTTTTGCCCGTACCATTTTCCAGTAATTTGATATAGAATCTGAAAGAACAATAAGCTAATCAGGTCATACTTTGTAGTTGAGACTTTAGATAAGGCTTTTTTAGAAACCTCTTTTTTATCAAATTTAAAAGAAGGTCTCAAGACTGAAACTGTCATTCCATCAGCGAATTCACTTAAAGGTCTAATAATAATACCGCTTGTAAAAGCTTCACAAACAAATAAACTTCCCCAACACTCAATCACAAAAGCTGTATGGGTGTATTTGTATTTTGTAAAGAATCTAATAATAGGAGCTAAGTACGTTGCGGTCTCTTTATTTGAAATGGGGTGAAAGTACATAGTACATCACCAGCTTCTAAATTGAATACATTTTCTTCCATATCTTTAAATAGATGCAACAAATTTTATAGTTTTACGTTAAAGTAAGTAACATATTCTACAAAATGGGTTTATTCGATAAATTATTTGGGTCTTCCGAAAAGGAAACTAAAACTCAGGCTAACAAGCCTCAGGTTAAAAAACCAATTCCTCTTCCAAAAAGAGAGAAGGTTCAAAATGTCACAACTGTTTCGCAGTTGTCTTATTCTATTATTAGAAAAGATGAATGCATTGGAACGCAAATTAACCATTATGTGTTTCGTGACGAAAAGGGAGGGGTTATTAATGACTTCTCAAAGATTCTTTGGCTGTTTGATTTAATGGTGAAAGAAAGAATGAGTAAGGTTGAAGATTATAAACTTTAATCAATGCTCTTAAAAAAACGTATCCCCTTTAAGTTTCTTATATCTCAAGTTAAGTCTGAGTTGATATTTGTAACTTTATACTCTGTAATTCTCGGAGTGGATCATCGATATTTTGGTCTTGAAACTACAATCCCAATGGCTGTACCCTCTATTCTTGGGGGAGCAATATCTTTGATTATTGCATTTCGTTTGAAACAATCTTATGATCGATGGTGGGAAGCCAGAAAGATTTGGGGTGCAATTGTTAATGACTCTCGAACACTTATTCGAAATGTCATAACTTTTACTCATCTTAAGCAGGAAACGTTGAAAGACAGCAAAGAAGACAACATCTTCGTAGAGCGTCAAGTTGCTTGGTGTTATTCTTTGAGCCAAGGTCTTCGTGGCATCAACCCACTAAAAGGTATTAGAGAGATTCTTAAAACAGACCCTGATGATTATGAATATATTAAGCATCACTACAATGTGCCGAATGCGCTTTTCGTGTCTCTGATGAAAAAGGAAGAAGCCGTAAAACAAGAAAGCCTGATGTTCTTTACGAGGAGATGAAGGAGATTGTTATGGCGACTTTCGTAAAGCTTTGTGATCGCTTTTCAAACTGCAAGAACAGTAAGATGAGAAAAGGGTCAATGGGTTCAACTTACCAAAAAGAACATAAGCAGTTCAAAGAAAAGTTGTATGAAAAAAACGTACTTGAAAGGGTGTGGAGCGATCTTGAAGAATTTATAAGATGAAAAAATACATTTTAATAAGAGGTGAGTTAAATAATTTAAGATACAAAGTTATAAGAGGTAAAACTGAGTATCTTGAAGGAGGTTATACCAAATGAGGAATAGCTTTTCAAGACAGTTCTTATTTAAGCATAAATTTTGGTGTTTTCTCTAATGTTGAAATCGGGGACACAATGTGCTGGGAAGTCAGTGAATATGGTACTTGGAATATTGTTCAATGTACAGATTCTATCATTGAAAATGCTTTAAAATAACCTTCAAGAATTTATCAACACTTTCAGGATTTTGACCTTGTGGAGCTATTTATAATGGAAGAAAACGTTCTTCTATTATACGAACAAAAACCATAAGTTATGAATCAAAAAAAGTTCGAATTTATCAAGCCGAAAGAGCTTGGTTACGATCAGGATGAAATGTGGACAGACTACTACATTAAGATATCCGAAATCAAAAAAGGTGATACATTCTATGAGTGCGATCACGGTAAAAATGTTAAGCTAACAGCACTCAGTAATCCGCAAGCTGTGGAGAACGGTTGGCTTTGCAAAGTAAAAAGTGAAAACTATGGCGAAAGGAGTGTGTTTGTCTCAGCTTCCACTAATTATCTCAACGCTAACCTCTCTAAAGTCCCTTTGATTTTGACAGAAAAAGATGGAAATTTTGGATTTCTGGTAGAATAAAACTAAAACAAAAACGAAAAATAAAAAAAAAGAAAAGCCTTTGACCTTTGAAAGTCAAGGGCTTTTTTGTTATCTTTGAAGCTGACAAAATAAATCAATGAAAATAGCTCTATCAAATTTTGCGCTTCGACACTTCAAAAAAGGAGCAGGTACAGTCGTTACCTCTCAAACTCCTGAAGAATTTATAGAAGAGGTGAATGATGTAATTGAACAACCTGATCCTTTTGAAGAACCAACTTTTTCTTTAGAAGATTCTCTTTACCCCTTCTGCAAGTACTTGATCATTGATAATTTTACCGATGCGATTGCATCAACTGCGAAAATAACTTTGGAAAATTATCAATATCTTCGTTCTGGTTATTCTTCAAGAGTAGAGGGTGAATTGCCTTATCTTTCTCGCTGGTTTGAACTTCCGATAAAAAACACTGAACCATCTAAGTGTTTGGTTCTTATTCTTTATTCAAGAGAGCAGCTTTTAAAGGAGCATGACGAAAACGGTGGTGAGTTTGATATATCAGAGGACTGTGAATACGGAATAGTAGCTCTTCAGGCGTTAAATGAACCTGTAGTTGAACCTATGCCTCCTTATACTATGGTGCGTAATGCGCTTGGTATTAAATGGGGAGGGAATGGAGAAGATATCATTGAAGATTACCTTAGAGAAGCCGCTATTTATTGGGACGAACACGCTATTATAAAATAAGAATATGAATTATCTTGAAGTTGAAGAGTGGAACGAAAACAGCAAAATACTTGTTGGAGTTCTGCAAGTGATAAAAAACAATCAGAAGACACCCGTTCTTCACCAGACTGTATTTAACTCAATGAACCTTTTTGTTCAAGAGAAGGTGCGAAACGGAATTGCATACGTTGGTATGGAGGATGAAGTTAAAGAAAGTCAAGAAGATGAATACAAAGGTGATGGTAATATTGACACGCTCCTTCAGAACGCTTTTGCTGATCACATGGCGGAGTATGGAAATTTAGATGACAGCATTCAACCTCACGAAGCTGCTTTTCGTATCATTGATATTGACTATGACCCAGAGAGAAGTGAGATATTAGGTCGATTAGAGCTTCTTCAAACCGAAAAAGGAATGGAGGCAGAAAGAAGGATAAGCAACGGAATGAGACCTTTTATTTCTCAAGGAGGAGTTGAAGGTTCTGTTGAACCTATTGATGTAAAGAGAGGTAATTTACAACCTTGTTATAAGGTGGTTAAAATACTTCCAACATATAAAATTACATTCTTAAAAGCAGACGAGACTTTTAAGACACTCAGGTATGATGAAATGAAATCGGAAGATATCGAAAATCCCGATGAAAAATTTAACGAAAAAATAAAAACAAACTTAGATGGAGATGCAAGAGACATTATCGGTGGCGAGTAATAATACAATTGAGAGAGAATTAAGTTCCCATGCGGCTTGGGTGTTGGATAAGTACAGCCAAGAGTTGAATGATAGACTTTCAAAAAATGAAGGTTTCTTTGAAGGGAAATCAAAGAAGGATTTTGAAGTAGAAAAGTTTTGGGGAATTAATTTCTCAATTTTTAGGCTTTTTGAAGCTCAAGAACAATGGGCAAAAAGAAAATCTAAAAAAGCAATGTCAATCCAAGAGGTAACCCCTCTTCACCCTAACGTGATTGAGCATTTTTATTTTGAGGTTGAATACAATCCTACCACAAAGAAAATCATTGACTATGACACTACAGGGTTGTATCGGATTGATTTTAATGATGGTGATTTCATCTATTTAGCGCAATGGGTAACTGGAGACGGAAGAGAGACTGTTGCAGATGGGGTAATTGCAGGGACGTTTGATGGGTATATAAAACTCAAACAAGCGCTTAATAAGCAGGAGGAAATTAAGTCCGTAATCAAAAAGGGTGCTTTCAGATTGGGTGAAAAAAATGGCAAGCCCATTTATTCTAAATTAACAGAAATCCAAAGCACTGAAGTTGTTCACCCAGAGAAAGAAAAATCACTTGGTTATATTGAGGATTTCTTTGAAAATTTAGAACAATATACTTCTGACGGAAAAAAGGGAACTCGTAAATGCATGTGGATCGGCCCTGCTGGGACGGGAAAAACATCCCTTTCTCGTCAAATCCTTCGTGAATATGGAAAAAACATTTGTGTATGCATCACCACAGATTTAAAAGCATGTTATCTTCACATGGTAAAAGCAGCTAAATCCAAAAGACCAACCATCATCATTTTGGAGGATGCTGAGAAGTCTCTTCAAGGGGCAAACTCGGATGTGTTGAATGTGTTGGATGGGGTTGACTTGCCGAGGAATGTTGCTGGAACATATATTATTATGACCACCAACAAACCGAATATGATTGAGAAGAGGATACTTAAACGTCCGGGTAGGATCGATGAATACTGCTTCTGGGGAATGCTCTATGATGAAGATGCTTTAGAGTGCGCTAAACTTTACTTTAAAGACTCTCTTTACCAAAATAAGACTGATGAGGAAATTGTAATGATTGACGCAGAACTTTTGGTAATCGTTTCCAATGAAGGTAAAGGAATGTCTGGCGCTCAAATTCAAAACCTTGCAGAGTCAATGGTTTCTTATTCAAAATCCAGAAGTGTTGAAATCACTACAAAGCTTATTAAAGAGGCTAAACAAGAAATTGAAGATAATCTTGCTAAGATCGAAAAGATGAGTGATGAGCAAGGTTTGTTAAAAGAGGACTCAATGGGATTTAATCTTGGAGAAAAAAAAGAAGAGTCAACAGGATTTAGAACTTATTAAACAATGGATTTTTTTTTAAACAAAGGAGATAAGATCGTTTACGAAAAATATTGGGATCGTGACGGAACATTTACTGCTGAAGTAATTGATATAGAAGATACAATATTCCAACCAGCAGACGAAAGAACTCCAGAAGAAATGGTTTATCTTGTTCAAGATTTGGAAACGAAAGAAGAATTTGTTTTAGATGATGTAGATTATTGGTTTGAGATTATAGATTAAAAAAAATAGTGTCTAATTTAGACACTATTTTTGTATATTTTCACTCTTAGATTTCCGCTTCCTTTTATTACTCTATGAAATTCTTCTTTGGGGATAAACACTTTTTCATTTAAAGGCTGCGGTAGTTTGTTATCCATTTGAACCATCCAATTATTTTCATTTAGAGGAACAACCAAACGATCCTCTTGATCACGATGCCACACTAATTCGTGAGGGTCAATAGTTTGATCGAACTCACGAACAATGTATTCTTCTGTTTCTTCTAAATTTATATAAGGCTTGCTCATTACCAGTAAGTGTTCATATTGTCCCCCATACCTAAAGATTTTGCATATCGTGGTAAATTACAAGACCAGTAACCCGCTTTTGTTTTGTCTTTTTTAGTATCGCAGTTATGTCGATCAGCAAAGTTTTTTCTTGCTTCTGGGTCTTTAATTTTCACAGATAAACTCTGACCTCCATCTTTTGCTCCGAAAGAAACTTTTATTACGTTTCCTTTGTCGTTCTTTGTGTAAACATAAAACTTTTTTGACCCTCCTCTTTTAGGTTTATTTAATTTAACTTCCTTTCCTTTATACTCTACTTCTACCATCGGCATATCTAAAGGAACAAGGTTTCCCTCATGAATACCACGCCTTCCAAGCTCTGTGTTTTCCATTAACCAAACATCAACAGAGTTGGTCAATGTTATTTCCTCATTTTCCCATAGATTTCTAAACTCTCCCCAAACTTCACCGTAAGCTTTTGATCCATAGCGGAATGCATTTTCACTTAAGGGAATATCATTTTCAATATGATAATTTGCGTTCTCAGATAGAGTTTTTTTTTCACAGTTCTCTTTTAAAATGTGAGACTCTGTGAGTTTTATTTGAGAAAAAGGAAGTTCAACTACGTCATC
>Ga0222664_1001075_pt1 | contig 11240 bp, 9 predicted proteins | sample AntAcemetagen604_FD_181147 | JGI IMG/M metagenome (GOLD analysis project Ga0222664, IMG submission 181147) | Saline water microbial communities from Ace Lake, Antarctica - #604 | ecosystem: Environmental > Aquatic > Non-marine Saline and Alkaline > Saline | place: Antarctica: Ace Lake | collected...
TAAAATATTTCGAAGCTGCCTTTTATTGATTTCCGAAAGGTATCTTTACTTTTAAGATGCGGTATTTTTTACACTTAGGTTTTGATGGCGGTAATTACCGAGGTTGGCAAAAGCAAAAAAATACGCCTAATACGCTCCAAGAATTAATGGAGCAAACATTGTCTCAAATTTTAAAAAAAACAGTTACAGTTTATGGTTGCGGAAGAACAGATGCAGGCGTACACGCGAGCCAATATGTAATTCATTTTGACCTTGATGAAACCCCTAAATTCGATTTAAAATTTAGACTTAACAAAAACTTACCCAACGATATTGCAGTTTTCGAAATTTTTAAAGTAGAAGACGAACAACATTGTAGGTATGATGCTGTTGCCCGAACCTACGATTATTTTATTCACCTTAAAAAAGACCCAATAATAGGTCGCTACAGTTCATTTTACGAGGATTTAGTTTTAAACTACCAACAAATGAGAAAAGCGGCAACTCTCATTCTCGAGAACAAAGACTTTCAAGCATTTTGTAAAAAACCAGACTTGTATCCAAATACTTTGTGTTCCATCACAAAATGTGAATTGTTTGTAAATGAAGAACAAGGCCGTTTAAGATTTACCATTACAAGCAACCGTTTTTTAAGGGGCATGGTAAGAATTTGTGTTTTTTACTTGCTAAAAGTTGGCACAGGAGAAATGACTTTAGAAGTGTTTCAACAAATTTTGAAACAAGAAAAAGAATTGAAACAAAAAGATCCTGCTTTGCCAAATGGCTTGTTTTTAAGCCGAGTTGAGTATCCATTTTTGAAATTAAATAACGCCCATCATTTAGTTGGAATGTTAAAGACAGGACTAGAATAACTCCAAATTTCCTTAAAACAGAACTTCCTAATCTTTTGGAATATTAAAAAGAGAATGGAATAAAACTGAGTTTTATTTTAATAATATTGTTCGACCCTAAGGCCCATTAACTTCAAAAATTATGTACAAAGACATTATAAGCTACGAACTAGCAGAAAACAAGACAAAAGAAGTGCTTTTAAAAGTTGCCGAACAAATTGTAAATGATTGGATGAAAAATCAAATTGGTTTTATAAAATGGGAAATCCACATGAACAATGATGGAGGCTATACCGACATTGTGTATTGGAAATCAAAAGAGGCGGCAGAATTGGCGGAGAAAGAAATGGTTAATATTCCAAATGCTGCTGAATGGTTTGCCTGCTATAAACCGGGTACTATTACAAGTAAAAATCTAACAACTATTGCAGCCTTTTAACGCAAAGTTCTACCTGCTTTAAACCGTCCTAAATAATTTTTAAACCAAACTGTAATTTTCAACCATTGCTGCATTGCCAGTATTAATCTTTGCACCTATCTTATTTAAAAGCTGATACAACCCAAAGTAAGTTCTGTTGAAATAAATAAAGTGCCTCGAACCTCTTGCTGAAAGCCCTCTTATTTCTTTATTTTTAGAAAGACTTTCACCTTGCTCGAAAATACTTTTAAAGTATTCATCGTTTCCAAAATCAAAAATATCGTTAAAAAAAGGTTCTCCCACCAATCGAAACATTTTATTAAAAATACCTTCAATTATGTCCTTTTCTTCTTGGGTATCCGAAAGATTTAGCATTTCTAATTCTTCCAAAATAAATTGTAGTTCTTGGGATTTTATTTCATTTTTTCCAAGTAACATCAACTTAGAATATGATTTATAAAAATCTAAAGGAATTTCTTTAACACAGCCAAAATCAATAACCCCTAGTTTATTGTCCTTGGTAATTATAAAATTTCCTGGATGCGGGTCGGCGTGGATAAAAAGTAGTTGATGAATTTGAAACTGATAAAAATCCCATAAATACTGACCAATTTCATTTCTTGCTTCCTGACTTGGGTTTCCTGCAATCCAATCTGTTAAAGAAACGCCATCAATCCAAGACATGGTAATTACCCTTTCGCTAGATAATTCTTTTCGAAAAGTTGGAAAAACAAGACCTTGTAAATCTTTACAAGCATCAATCATAAATTCAGCACTTCTCAATTCTTGATTGTAATCAGTTTCTTCTAGGAGTTTTCGCTCAACCTCTTCTAAGTAAGGCGCAATATCTTGTTTTTTGAAACCAAGTAACCGAGTGGCTACAGGAGTAATTAAACGTAAGTCGCTTTTTAAGCTATCTGCTACACCAGGATATTGAATTTTTACAGCATATTTTACTCCATCTATTTTACCTTGATGTACTTGCCCTATTGAAGCTGCATTAACCGCATCTCTGCTGAAATCATCAAAAATAGATTCAGGGTTTTGCCCGAATGCCTTTCTAATAATTTTTCTAACCAAAGGATATGATAAAGGATCAACTTGATTTTGAGCTTTTGAAAACTGGTTTATGTACGCTTTTGGCAGAATTTGATCTCCCATACTTAACATTTGCGCAACTTTTAAAGGTCCACCTTTTAACTCGCTAAAAGCTTTGTAAATGTCTTTGGCATTGTCTTCTTCCAAATCATTTTTCGATGATTTGTTTAGCAATCTCTTGGTGTAATGTTTCATGTAGTTAGCGCCTACCTTCGCTCCTGCGTTAACTAACTTTCCTGCTCTTCCTATTTTAGAAATCGCTATTTTATCTTGGCTCATTGTCTTCGTTAAACGATTTAGCTAAATGCTGTCTGTTTTCTTGAGTACATAAAACGCCCCAAATCAACAATGCTGTTAATGGTGCTTGTATCAGTTAATTTATACAACAAATCGGTAGTTTTTTCAATATAAGCATCGGAATCAACCTTTTCGCTGCTTTTGTCTTTTAAGAAGAAAACAATGCAGGTAAAAGCATGATTGATTAAAATTGATTTTTTTGGATTAATATTTAATTTATCAACAAAATCAGGTCTCCAACCACTCATCTCTGCCCATGATATTTCATGATGTTTCAATTCTTTTTGTAGTTTAATCATGAAACTAGAATCCTTCATTTTTGCCTTGTAAAAAGAAGTTAAAAAGATTTCGTCCTCTGTAATTAATTCAATTAACAGATATAAAAAAGCCAAATGCTGTTCCTTAGGGCTATGTGATGAAAAGCTTTCATCTTTTTCGAGCTCCTTTAATGCCTTTTTAAAATAAGCTGCAACAATGGTTAATTCAAGTTCTTCTAGCGTTTCGAAACTTTTTCTGAATTCAACAAATGGTCTTTCAGTAAAGTGCAATAAAGTTTTAACTTCCTTTAAAATATCGCCATGTTGCAAGAGATAATTCTTGTAAGCTTTTGCCCAATCTTCTGCATTAAATGTTATCTTTTTTCTAGCCATAATAATTATATTATTTTCTAAACAAGCATAAAGTCCGAATGTTGCGCGATTTGAATTATTTAGTTGCTTTTGCGTTATACAAGTAATTCGATAAAAACTAACGGAAACAACTGATATTTAAATTCTGAATAAAGCATTGTCCCCTATTTTTTATTTAAATATTTTAGATTTAAAACTTTAGATTTCAAGATATTTTAAGATAGTATCAGTAATAAATAACACCTTTGCAAAACCAAATTAATTGTATTGAAACAAGCTTTAATTCGGCAACGAGCAACAATACTTTACAGCTAATAAATAAATGGAAAGCAACAAAAAAACAGTTCAATTAACCCAAGAACAAATTGAGCAGTGTATCTCTATTTTAGAAACTTTAAATAGTGATACTGATCAAATATTTGAGATTCCGAAGGAACAAAGAATTGAACTTTTAACCCAAGCCGGTCGCCTTTCTAGACCTCAAAGAGAAGAGTTTAAGAAACGTAAAAAGGATGCGAAAAAAAATGCAAAAAGAAAAGCCGCAGAAAGAGATAAACATGCCCGTAAAAAAACAGGAATAAGAAGCGCTAGAGAGGCTTCAATTTTTATTGCCCCTAAAATGATTGCCCTTACTGGAAAAGAAACTGAAAACGAAGGTGAAACTGTAGCACCCAGAAATTGTTATGTATGCAAGGATGTATTTACAACCCTGCATCACTTTTACGATACCATGTGTAAAACATGCGGCGATTTTAATTATGCCAAACGGTTTCAAACAGCAGACTTAACCGATCAAGTTGCTCTAGTTACAGGTTCTCGACTTAAAATTGGTTATCATATTACTTTAATGATGTTGCGCGCTGGAGCTACAGTAATTGCGACAACAAGGTTCCCTGTAGATTCTGCCTTGCGTTATGCCAAAGAAGATGATTTCCATAAATGGGGACATCGTCTTAAAATTCATGGCTTAGATTTAAGGCATATCCCAAGTGTAGAAATATTTTGTAATTATATTGAGCAACAGTATGATAGACTCGATGTTCTTATAAATAATGCAGCACAAACTGTTAGAAGACCAGCCGGATTTTATCAGCATTTATTACCAAATGAAAATCGAAGTTTTAATGAGTTATCTCCATCTGTAAAAAATCTGCTATCAGACCACCATGCTTGTTTACAAGAATTAGAAGCTATTGGCTCAATGGTTGAAGATGAAAAAAAGAACCTTCCAGTTTCTTGGCATGGAAAACAAGTAGGAATTGGCTTGAGTGCGTCTGCTAAACTTTCGCAAATTGCTTACACCATAGACCATGCTTTAACCACCGAAGAAGTTTTTCCCACAGGTAAAATGGATGCCGACCTGCAACAAGTTGATTTAAGAAAGACAAATAGTTGGAGGTTGAAACTAGGTGAAATTCATACCAATGAAATGCTAGAAGTTCAGTTGGTTAATTCTGTTGCACCCTTTGTTTTATGCAATAGATTAGTTAATCTTATGAAAAAGGAAAATACGGGTATCAAGCATATCATCAACGTATCTGCAATGGAAGGAAAATTCCATCAATACCATAAGGAATCTCGCCATCCGCATACCAATATGGCAAAGGCTGCTTTAAATATGATGACCCTTACTTCATCTGCAGATTTAGCAAAATATGGTATTTATTCTAACGCAGTAGATACAGGTTGGGTAACAGATGAGGATCCTATTGAATTGGCAAAAAAGAAGGAAGAAATTCATGACTTTCAGCCGCCTTTAGATATTGTTGATGGTGCTGCAAGAGTAATGGACCCATTATTTGATGGCATTAACACAGGAAAACATTGGTGTGGTAAATTCCTAAAGGATTATAGACCAATTTCATGGTAAATTCCAGCTGCTTTTAGAAGCAAGTCAACTGTTTTGAAATAACAGCCAAAAAGAAATATTTTGGTTACATTTCATCCATAAAATAAAAAGCTTATTTCCCAAAAAGAGAAAAAAATGCACGAATTATTATTTGATTATATCTCAAAATACATTTCACTAACAGAAGATGAAAAGAAAGCCATTATTGACCTAAATATATTTCATTCTGTAAAAAAAGGGGTTGCTTTATTAAGTGAGGGCCAAAGTTCTCAAGAAGGCTTTTTTGTTTTAAAAGGATGTATTAGAACATATTACGTAATTGAAGGTGAAGAGAAAACAACTGCATTTTACACAGAAATGGAAGGAATTACGCCAAATTGCGTACTTACCAAACAACCTTCAAAATATTTTATTGCTACAACTGAAGATTCAATAATTGCCATTTCAAATCCTGATATGGAATCTGAAATTTTTGAAAAATTCCCAAAATTTGAAACCCTTTGTAGAATTTTATCTGAAGAGCTTTTGGTAAAGCAACAAATAAATTTTGATGATTTTAAAACCTCATCACCTGAAAAACGCTACCTGAACCTATTGCAAAAAAGACCAGACCTACTTCAAAGAGTTCCCCAACATCAATTGGCGAGTTACTTGGGTATTAAACCACAATCATTAAGTAGATTAAGAGCTCGAATACTTGAAAAAAGTAAAAGCTAAATTTCAATTATTAAATAGAATTTGGATTTAAAAGTTAGCTGTAGAGAAATTAAAAAAAAACATGCTATTCCCAATATGGGATTTTTTTCTTTTAGGTGGACAATTACTGAAAACGCAAAGGATATAAACATCTAGTTTAAAGCAACTTACAACCATGGCTCACATTTCGTTTATATGTTGGCATGAAACAAAGAATATTTATCCTGCTAGTTTTAAGTTTTTTAGTTCAAACTTCTTTTGCCAGTAAATCTGAATTAAAATTAGTTATTAAAGCTTCCAATCAATTTGGAGGTTTAAGTTCTGCATTGGCATTTGTTTATTTAGGCGATTCGCTTATTGAAACTTCTTACATGAGTAAAAAAGGAACTTTGGTTTTAAACCTCGAAAAAGAAAACGAATACCTTTTGGTAATTTCTAACCCCGGACACATAACTTCCAAAATAACTTTAAACACAGAAAAAATGTACACTGACCAAGTAAACAAAGTTTTTTTAGAATGTAAATTGTACAACGTGAGAGAAAAAAATATTGATTTAGCCAAAACAGAATTTAAAGTAAAATGGAACTCTATTACAGAGAGGTTTGAATACTTCAATTTAAATTTTGGATGGATTGAAGAAATAAAGGAAATTGAAGGAATAAAAAATTAATTCCAATTTACTTTATAATGTTAAAAACATAAGCCTTACCAAATTCATATTAAAGCTTGTAATAATAGCTTTGTTTGGTGCAAATTGAAGAAAATAAACCGCTACAGAATCTAAATACTTTTGGATTAACAGCAAAGGCAAAGTACTTTGCTACCATTACATCTCAAGAAAATTTAATAGAATTATTACAGCAAAAAATTGCCCAAACTGAAAATCTCTTTCCGATTGGTGGAGGCAGTAATATTTTACTTACTCAAGATGTGAATGCACTTGTAATTCACAATCAAATAAAAGGAATTGAGCTCACAAAGGAAGATGATAATTTTTATTATGTTGAGGCAGGTTCAGGTGAAAATTGGCATGAGTTTGTACTTTTCTGTTTACACCATAATTGGTTTGGTGCTGAAAATTTATCTTTAATACCGGGCAGTGTTGGCGCGGCTCCCATGCAAAATATTGGCGCTTACGGCATAGAGCTAAAAGAAGTTTTTGATTACTTAGAAACTGTTGATATCAAAACTGGTAAGGTTTTAAAATTCAACAAAAACGAATGTGAATTTGGTTACCGCTCTTCCATTTTTAAAACGAGATTAAAAGGCCAAACCATTATTACCAAAGTTGGATTTAAGTTTCCAAAAAATTATCAACTCAATACAAGTTATGGAGCCATAAACCAAGAACTAGAAAATCTAAATATCACCTCACCTACTCCACTTGATGTAAGCCAAGCAGTAATTAATATTAGAAGTTCAAAATTACCAGACCCAAAAAAAATTGGTAACTCAGGAAGTTTTTTCAAAAACCCAGTTGTATCCAATGAGGTTTATGAAAATATTTTGAAAAAATATCCAACAGCCCCAAATTATAAGGTTTCAGAAACTGAAGTAAAAGTACCTGCAGGTTGGTTAATTGAAACAGCAGGATGGAAAGGCAAAACTTTTGACAATAGATTTGGAGTGCATAAAAACCAAGCCTTGGTATTGGTAAATTATGGCGGAGCAATAGGCCATGAAATTTATAATCTTTCAGAGCAAATTATGCAAGACATAAAAGCAAAATTTGGAATTGAGTTAGAGCGAGAAGTAAATATTATTTAACCAAGAGTTTTATTATTTTATTCTCGTTTTCTACCCTTAAAAAATAAACTCCTTTGCTTGGGATGGAAATTTCTAAGGTAAGATTGTTAATTATAACTTGTTGGATAATTTGCCCCATACTATTGTAAATTGAAATTGACTTACCTAAATATAGAGGTGGCAAAAAAGCATTAAACACACCTTCGTTGGGATTGGGGTAAACCTGAATTTCTTTTTGTGTATGATTGTCAATTCCCAATGGGTTATAGGTAAATCTTTCAGAAATTTCTGAAGTGCAAGTACCATTTATCACCTCAACTTGATATGTACCAATATTAGGATTAACAAGTAATTCACTTTGGTTTGAAAGTAAAATTCCATTCCAAAACCAATTATACAAAGTACCTTTTACTGAAGTAGCTAAAGTATCTTTTCCTTTTACAATAATTTGTGGGGTATTTGGAACACTATCTATGGTAAAAACCCTGCTCGCTGTATCGGCGCAGCCATTACTATCTGCCAATGCATACAAAGCAGTAAATAAACCTTGACCTAATTTTTTAGGAAAAATGGTATTTCCAACAAAACTATCCACCAAAAGGGTTCCACCTGTTTGGGGTAGCATTTGGGTAATGGTAACTGAATCTTCACTTTCACAAATTGGTGGAATAAGGTTTATACTTACTGCAGGCAAAGGCCATACCCTAACGTTTTTGTATGCTCTCGATACACAATTTGTAACTGTATCTCTATAACCATAATTAATTTTATTGGGTTGAATTGGATTGGCAAGTTTAGGTATAAAATAAGGCTTACCGTTTATGTAAGTAGAACTGCCATAACCTCCCCCAACAGGTTTTGCTGTGCCAATAAACAATGGTTCGGCATTTTGGCATACTTCAAAAGAATCTGTCCAAATAATAATAGGCGCACTGTGTAAATAAACTGTTTTTGAAGCTGTATCTTTTATGGCACATACACTATCAATTATGGCATATTCAAAGGTTCTTAATCCGCCGGTTGTATCTGCCAAATAATAGCTATTCCAAGCTGAGTTGAATGCTAAATTAAGCCAATTACCATTTTTTGGTGTTGCCCAATTTGGCCAAGCAAAATTTTGGTTGTTACAAAAGGTATCGGGTAATAAAATTTGCGGTTTCTGGGTTGGTTTTAATTCCAATTGCAAAGTATCGGTGTTTTTGCAATTGCCAAAATTATTTGTGGATGTGAAAAATATTTTTGACGATTGATATGGTACAAAATAGGTTTCTAAACAAGAATCGCAGCCAAAAAATGAATTATTTAAGTTCCCATTTTGTATGCCCCAATTTCCTTTGTTGGCATTAAAAACTTTAAGGTTTACGGTATCTTTTATACATAATAATTTAGATATTGGCCTTATGCTTGTCGATGGAATTACCTTTAAAAAAAATGCTAAACCATATTGGATAGTAAAAGGACAATTGTTGTTTGAAAACCTTAGGTGAATTAACTTTTTCGGAATTAAAGTATCAGCTAGCCAATTAATTTCCAAATATGAAATTCCATTTTTTTGAATTACACTTGAAATAGCACCAGGTAACTGATTTTGAAGATTATTAGCTAAAGTAAAGGCATTGGGTTGAATATTATTAAGAGGAATATTTAACATTAAGGTATCTCCAAAACAAACCTCCCTAACATTTGGATTATTGGTAAAAACAGTATTATTTTTAGGGAGGTTAAAAACCGAATCTTGAGAAGTTGCAATAGTAGGATTTGTTGTTGGAGAAAAAATAACTCCTGACTGAATAGTAAATTCAGCCAATTTTTGTTTTAAAGTTTTGTTGAATGATTCAATTTTTAAATTGAAATAACAAATTTCCGATTGGTTGTGCATTAGGTGTATTAGGCCTGTTAAGCTGTCGAGTTTGGTATAAAAAAACGGTGACTTTCCATTATTTTGTACAAATTGATTGTGGTAAATATTTGATGACGCTTGCCAAGGAATTAACGAAACCTTAAAGCTATCATTCTCAAAATCAATTAATTCAGGATTGAGAGAGTACAATTTATTTAGTCCATATTTATTTAAAAAGCCATTGTTAGAGATTATTGTTGAATGGTTTTTAGTTTTTATTGCTGCATCAGTGATGTAAAGGTAAACGTATGAATTTGCAAGGTATGGTAATGATTGGGCTGGATTTACATTAACCATATTATAAGCCTCAATCAATAAATCGCCACAGGTTGTATCGATAGGTATAATTGTATAGTAGGTATATTTTTCAAACTCGTTGTAAAAACCTCCCGCACACTTGGTTTGATTTGATAGAGAAGGGCAAACTAAATTTATGGCAACATGTTTATCATAATTTAACCTTATGGTGTCATTACCACATAAATCTGAAACAACAATATCATAGTTATTCCCCCCCATTCCTACACCATTGCAATCTCTGTAAATATTTAAGGAAATTTTTAATGAATTTGCTCCAACAAAACTATATTCAAACCAAGCGCCTTGCATATGGCTAGCAAAAACGTGGCTAGAAATAAGTAGTAAAAAAAATAGTAAAACCTTTTTCATTCGAATTAATCTATCTTAATATATGCAAAACCCTTATTTGTATTTGTGCAAATTATTTTTAGGTTGATATTGGTGATTATTGAACAATAATTTTTTGCTTTACAAGCAACTCATCTATTTTAATAAAATATATACCCACCTTACTTATTGTAATTTTTTCATATTGTTGATTGGGCACAAATTCATCTATTTTTTGACCTAATGAATTATAAATACTTGCCGTTTTACCAAAAGATTTTTTTGAAAACTCGATAAAAAATTCACCTTTATTGGGATTGGGGTAAACCTGAATTTCTTTTTGTGTATGATTGTCAATTCCCAATGGGTTATAGGTAAATCTTTCAGAAATTTCTGAAGTGCAAGTACCATTTATCACCTCAACTTGATATGTACCAATATTAGGATTAACAAGTAATTCACTTTGGTTTGAAAGCAAACTTCCATTCCAATACCAATTGTAAAACCCTCCAATAACAGTAGAAGAAATAGTATCGTTGCCGAGCAAAATTATTTGAGGTGTATTGGGAACACTATCAATAGTAAAATTTCTACTTGCAGTGTCTCTGCAACCATTGCTATCTTCCATTGCGTAATATCCTGTATAGTTTCCAAACCCAAGTAAATTTGGGTGAATTGTATCACCTTTGTTTCCGTTTAAAATAAATATTCCTCCGGTTTTGGGTAACATTTGGGTTATTACAATGGTATCTTCACTTTCGCAAATTGGTGGAATTGGGCTAATACTTACTGCTGGCAAAGGCAAAACAAAAACATTACTTACAGCCATAGTTCTGCATAGTGTTTTAGGATCTCTATACCAATACATAACCGAACTTTTCATATTTAAAATACCGTGTTTTGGATTAAAAATTCCGATTACTGAATCGATTCCATAGCCACTGTAACCTCCTCCTTGAGGCATTGCAGTGGCAACACTCATTGGGGGAGAATTGTAGCAGATTTCAAATGAATCATTCCAAACTACAATTGGAGCACTTCGTAGGTAAACAGTTTTAATCGCTGTATCTTTTATACCACAAACACTATCTACAATAGCATATTTAAAGGTTCTTATTCCACCTGATGTATCTGCCAAATAACCAGTAT
>Ga0222664_1001080_pt1 | contig 11176 bp, 5 predicted proteins | sample AntAcemetagen604_FD_181147 | JGI IMG/M metagenome (GOLD analysis project Ga0222664, IMG submission 181147) | Saline water microbial communities from Ace Lake, Antarctica - #604 | ecosystem: Environmental > Aquatic > Non-marine Saline and Alkaline > Saline | place: Antarctica: Ace Lake | collected...
AGGCACTTCATTCATGTAAAGGCGTTGTCCTTCAAAGATTTCGTAAATAGTAACCCCGCTAAAATTAGTAAAGAACTTTAAAGCCGCAAGCGGATTATTTATTGGGTCTTGCAAAGCATAAGGCCAAACCAAAACAGCTAGAAAATAACTAGCAGCAGTTACCACAAGTACATATTTGGCATAATTTGGAATTCTTTTTAAAGCCACTGAAAAACCCTCAGTTTTTACATCCTTTAACCAAGCAAACCCTGTAAATAAGCCCAAAATACCAATAAGCATCAACCCTCCAATTCTAATGCTATTTACAAATGCAATTGATAAAATTAATTGAAAAAGGACCGCAGTAGAAGGCTTAGGAAGTTGTTTTAAATAGCGAACAATAAAATATAAAGACATTACAAAACCTGAGGCAAACGGAATGTCTTTTGGATTATTCATAGCATGGCCAAAAAAGTATGGTGATAAAGCCAAAATAAGTAAGCCGATTAGACCCGTTCTCCAACTTCCTGCCTCACGGGCCAATAAACCCGTAAAGAAAATACCCACCAAACCAACTAATGCATTTAGCATATGTCGTGTTTGGTATATATCGAATGGCGTAATTTTATTTACCAAAGCCGCAAATGAATCGAAGAATAAGCCATAATTAATTAAAACGTTGTAATCGGCACCACCCTTTTCGTTTAGCACATTATCCATTTCGCCAAAAGAGAAAAAGTAATTTAAAATATCCTCGGCATAAACAATAATGTTTATTTCATCCCAAGTTATTCCGAAACCAAAACTTAGTATTGGCATTAAAAAAAAGAGCAAGGCTGTAATGGCAAAAAATGCCAACCTGAAACCACCTCCATTTGGGCTCGAAAAGCCTTCTCCCCTTTTTATTTCCTCTAAACTTTCTTGAACCATAAAGGTGGTTCTGTTTTTTAATCCTTCAACTTTTTCTTTTACGATGGCCTTAAACAAAGGAATTTCTAAGGCATTTATTTTGTTGAAAATGGCTTTTTCTGTTTCAATTTCAAATCCTTTACAAAAAGCAGCCTTTTCTAATTGTCTAAAAAAATTAGAAGGGTTAATACTTTTAAAGAAACTAGTTGATTGAAGGTTTTTAAAGGAATTTATAGAAAGTGAATAAAAAGCATTGTTTTCATCAACAGATTTAAAACCAGAAAATAGTTGTCGTGTAAAGTTTACTAATTTGTTTTTAAACGGAATATTGCCTTCTTTTTTAGCTTTTTCAGGTATTAATCGAAGAAGTTGATTTTCAACAACAGCTGTATTTGGTAATTCATGAGCTGCTACAGTTATGTTATTAAGGTTATTGGCTAAAGTAAAATGTACGTGACTTTCTTCTGAAACTGTCAACGATTGGTTTAGTGAATCAAAATTTGAGCAAAAATGAATTTGGGAATCGTGGTTTTGTAGTGCCTTAACATCTTTTAATTTGTTTAGCAGGGCGTTATCTGCCCAAAAAATAAAATTTGCTTTGTTATTTTTTGAAAGGATATTCCCTAAGTTTTGTGCAACTTGGTCTACCTGTTCTTCAGTATTAACAATAGATACAATCCAAAAAGGGTTTTCTTTTTTCTCTATTTTATTCTTTTTTGCCATTTGAGCAATTTTTGCCAAAACTATTGATTACGGATGAGGTAAAAAACAAAAAATCCCCTCGGTTTTACCGAGAGGACTTTTTTATTCTTTTGAGAACTAGGTCTAACCCAAAGTTCTTTTGAGATTTTGTCTAAAACCCGTAAAGGTTTAATGGGTTAGACATATTGTTCTTCGAATAATTCATAATTATCGAACACCTCCGTTTCTTTTAGTCCAACTACCAAAAACATAAATCAAATAAATTATGATTTAGTGGTTTTTGTAAATACCATTTTGATATTCGTTGGCTAAAATAGCAGAATTTGTAATTGCCTCCAAACCCAAGTTTTTCAGTTTTTAACATTGGGGTTGTTAATTGTTGCAGAAATGGATTAAGAAGAGCCTTTTTTAATCAAACAAATATTTACTTGGTTATTATCAATTTTTCAACAAACAGTTGATTATTTTTTTTATAAGAAATATGATAAGTACCTGCAGGTAAATTCTTTAGGCTAAGAAAATCTGAAAATAGAACCTGCTTATTCAAAATAACCTTTCCTGAATTATCAAATATTTGAATATCATTAACCTTTAGGGATTCTTTAAAAAATAAATTTCCATTGGTCGGATTTGGATAAAAATCTTGCTCAGAAGTGATTTCCACAAAGGGGGACTCTATTCCTGTTAAGACCTCTGAACCTTTTTTGTAGTCAATTAAGCCAAATGAATAATTAGTCCAGGTCTCATGCCAAAAGTCCTTGTAAACATGTCCTAATCCTTGGCAGAAAATATCCCTTACATTAACCGATATTTCAAGCCAAGCAAAGGTGGAGGTGTAAAGTTCTTTTTCGAACGAGAAAAAAGGATCTGACATACTGGAAATGCAATACCTATCATTTACATAGTACATCGTATTTACAGGAAAGGTGAAATCATAACCGCGTTTTGAAAGATAATTAGGAACCCATACTCTTGAATAAGGCATTGCAACAGTATCTTTTCTTTCTATATTCAAAAAAGCGTTTCCTTGCGAATAACTTATTGGAAATGGACGTATATCAGGGTCAAATGAATCTCCTTTGGTGTATCTAAAAAAAGAATACTTCAAAGAGTCAATATCGGAAGTATCCTTGGTTAAAAACTTTTGGTATTCCTGTCTCACTAAAGGATAAGAACCGGAAGCTCTTCCTAAATAAAACTCATCTCCAACATCAAAATCAAAGAAAAACTCTTCATAAATATCCCAACCTCCTATTTTAGGGTTGTTTGCAAACCCCAACCAATATTGGTCTTGTTCTAAATTAAATGGACCATGTAATATTTTATAGAAATCCGGAGTCTTTAAAAAACCAAGTTTCAATCCATAAACCAACTTTATATTTCTATACAAATCTAATTTTGCTGAATCTATAGAACCTTGTGAATGCAGGGAGAAATAGTATATAGAATCTTGAGAATCAAACTTATTTTGATACTTTAAACTATCTAAAGAAATCTTTAACGTCAAACTATCAGAATAAAAGAGAATTGATGAATCATTATTTAAAATTGTAAGATCGATAGTGAATACTGAAGAATCAAACCTTAGCTGCAAGCTATCATTTTTAAAAAATAGTTGATTGCCTAATCATGGATGGCTTCGTCTTACCATGGCAATTATAGTTTTCACAAATACTATTATCCCAAATTTCTCTTAATGTTGGAAAAAACTTAATAGTCTTTGAATTTCCTGTTTTTTGAACAGTGTCGCATAACACCGTTAAACCTGAATTGAAGTACCGAAAGTTAGTAGTATCTCCTTTAAAAGATTTAGGATGATAGAAATACCAATCAGCCAATTGGGAGTTTTGATGTTGGCCAAAAGCCACAATACCAAGAAATAAAAAGTATAGAGTTACAATCCTTTTCTTCACCTACCAAATATAGGCATTCAGTTCCTAATCTTCAAGCCTCAATTCATCAACATCTTCAAAAGTATCGGGGTTAATTACCCGCATGTTTATTTGTTTGCCATTTACATCAAACAATACCAATACATTTTGGGTTGAAAAACCAGAAACTTTTGGGGTCCAAGGAGTTTCTTCTTGCGCATAATATGGCGCTCCAGCACTACCATTGTTTATTTGCCAAATGGTTCTAGAAAGTTTCAATTTTGGTAGCGGATAATCTTCCGGATAAATAACAGTTTCGGGGCCAACCTCAGTTTTTGCGTAATTGTGTTCATCTCCTGTTAAAACGGCTCTAACTTTAGTGCTTTTGTTTACGATAATATCCAATATTTCATCTCTTCTTTCAATAATTCCTTTAGCCAAAGGTTTACCTGCAACAAATGGTCTAAAATCGTTATTGCCGTTATACCACATATCATCTCTAACATGACCTCCATTTGGAAAACATGGCGTGTGTTGGGTCATAAAAACGTGGTCAATGGTTTCATCACTTTCATATTTAGCAACTTCTTTTTTAAGCCACTCTAGCTGATTATCCATAATATAACCATGCAAGCCTCCACTCGATTTTGCATTGCCTGCCAAACTTGGTGCATACCAATAATCTGAGTTTAAAACAATTACAGCAACATTATCATAAGTGTAACTAAATACATTTTCTTGGTATGACGGAAAATCAGTTGTTTTTGGATTGGGATCATATGCAGCTCCATCTTCACTTTTTAAATCACCTATTGGATTTGTTACAAAATCTGCAAAAAGCTTTTCGGCAGAGTTGGTTTCAAATGGAAATTGATCTACTGTAATACCATATTCTTCTCCATTATTGAATTGATGCATTAATGCTTCGTGGTTACCCATTGAAATGTACGTTGGGAAATAAGGAGAAAACGGCTCAATAGCCCTAAACCAATTGAAATACTCTAAAGCTTGTTCGGTAGCATTGGTTTTATATCCATTGATTAAATCGCCTGAAAACTGCATAAAAGCAACTTTGTGTAAGTTGTTGGCAGCCATAATTCTTTTAACCATATAATAGTTTGCGCCATACAAATCTCTTTCTCCTCCGCCTTTGCCGGCTCTTGAGTCTGAAGCATACGAAAATGTAAAAGCTTCTCTTGTTCCTGGTTTAGGAGCAGTTTTAAACTCAAATGATCTTTTATTTTCTCCAAATTCAACTGTGTATGAATAGCTAGTATTGGCATCTAAACCATCAATTTTGATTTCGTGAATTGATGTTGGCTTATTTTCTTCAAAAACCTTCTTATTGCATATAATACTACATTTCGAGTCTTTTAAGGTTCTAAAACTTATAGTAACTTCATTGGGTTTTACCCTATTTACAAACGGACCTAAAATCAAGCTTTCATCTACCTCAAAAGGACCTTTTCCTTTAAAGTTTACACGACCATCAATAATAAACTCTCCATCATTATCCAAAACTCTAAAACCAACAGTTCCTCTGCCTGTTTCCTCCCAGCCAATCATATCGTACTTTCCCGAAAGTTCGCTAATGTCTATTTTAACTCTTCCTGAGTCTATTTTTTCGGTGCGTTTAAAATAAACTGGTAAAGCATGTTTTGCATCATCATAATTGATGAAACCATAATGTAACTCTCCCCTAAAATCAGGGTTTTTAAAATCTAATAGCAATCCTTCTTCTGTTCCATTCGGGTTGCCAAGCATATTTTCTAAGGTAAATTTTGGATTTTTTTGATTTAAAGGAAAAAAAGTTCCGTCTTCATTATTAAAAATTAATTCACCATTTTCATTTTTAGTGATGTTAGAATAAGATTCTGGAATTTCTTGAGAAGTAGAACACGAAGAAATCAATATAGAAAAAGCAAATATTGAGATGAATTTAAGCCTCATATAAAATAAATTTTTACAAAGGTAAAAGTGAAAGCCTCACTAAAATTAACTCAATATTAAACTTTTCAACCCGAGTGAATTAATCTATAAGCTACTAAAAAACAGATTATTAAGTACTAAATTAAGAGGTATTCTTACTGTAAGAATTTCTCTTAATAAGTATTGTTAAGAAATTCTCTTAACGCAAGAATAATCCTTACAAAGAATAACTTTTATTTGCAATTATCTTATTATCAATTATTTAAATTAAGAAAAATGCATATTGGCAAACGGGTAAAATCGTTAATGGAAAACTCAGTAGATTCAACACCTATTGGCTTGGCATTGGCTTTAGGAAAAAAAAACAAGCAGACTTATTACGACATGATTAAGCGTGAAGACATAAATACTTCGGACCTTATTTTATGTTGCAAGTATTTTGATGTGCCTATCAATTCTTTTTTCGATAAAAAACTTCAGGCCTCCTCTACCCTATTTATTGAAGAAAGAATTTTGATTTTAGAAGATAAAGTTGAAAAATTAATGGGCAAAAATTTTCCCTCATGAAAGAAGATTTAAAATCAAGAAAGGATATTGAAAATTTAATTGCCGAATTTTATAAAAAAGCTATCCAAGATGAATTAATTGGTAAATTTTTCACCACTGTTATGGTTTTAGATTGGAACAAACACATTCCAATAATCTGCAATTTTTGGGACAGTTTAATTTTTGATGCTCATAATTACAAAGGCAACCCGATGCTTAAACATATTGAACTAAGCAGAAAAGAAAAATTAATGCCCAATCATTTTGAGAGGTGGCTCCTTATTTGGAATCAAACCATTGATGCAAATTTTATAGGCCCAAAGGCAGATTTAGCAAAAGAAAAAGCCCACCAAATTGGTGGGCTTATGAAATTTAAAGTAGGAAATAACTCTTAACGAAACCTAAACTAGGTTATAAACTTAAATATGATCAATTATTGAGTTTAAGGTTGCACTTGGCCTCATTACCTCGTTTAACTTAGCTTCATTTGGCCTGTAATATCCTCCAATATCTGCAGGCTTACCCTGAACCTCAATCATTTCTGAATTTATTTTTGTTTCATTCTTCAGCAAAGACTCATAAATGGGTTTAAATTGGCTTGCCAATTCTGAGTCGGTTGTTTGGTTTGAAAGCGCTTCAGCCCAATAGAAAGCCAAATAAAAATGAGAACCTCTATTGTCAATAGAACCTAGCCTGCGCTGAGGGGATTTATTATTATTCAATAAATTACCAGTTGCTAAATCCAAACAATCTGCCAAAACTTGAGCCTTAGAATTTTTTTCACCATCGGCAATATATTCTAAGGAAGGTCCTAATGCTAAAAACTCTCCAAGCGAATCCCAACGTAAATAATTTTCATTAACCAATTGCTCAACATGCTTTGGAGCAGAGCCGCCTGCGCCTGTTTCAAAAAGTCCGCCCCCATTCATCAAGGGAACAATAGACAGCATTTTAGCAGAAGTCCCAACCTCTAAAATCGGATATAAATCGGTATTAAAATCTCTTAAAACATTACCTGTTACAGATATTGTATTTAAACCTGCTCTAGCCCTTTCAATTGAAACTTTTGCGGCTTCTTTAACAGAAAGAATTTCAATATCTAAACCTTTGGTGTCATGGTCTTTCAAGTAAAGTAAAACTTTCTTTTTCAATTCTATTGTGTGAGCTCTATCATCATCTAACCAAAAAATAGTTTTCCAGCCAGTTGCTTTTGCGCGGTTAACAGCAAGTTTCACCCAATCTTTAATTGGTTCATCTTTTACCATTACCAACCTCCAAACATCTCCAGACTCTACTTCCATTTGATGGATAATGTTGCCTTCACTATCTATAACTTTTACAATTCCATTCGCAGGAATTTCAAATGTGGTTGGATGTGAGCCATATTCTTCGGCTTTTTGGGCCATTAAACCAACATTACTTACTGTACCCATTGTTGCAGGGTTTAGCTTTCCGTGCTCAATACAGTTTTTTATGGTTTCTTCATACAAATCAGCATAAGTAGAATCAGGAATTACAAATTTTGCATCTCTTTCTTTTCCTTCTTTATCCCACATTTTTCCGCCAGCTCTAATCGCAGCTGGCATTGATGCATCAATAATTACATCAGAAGGAACATGTAAATTAGAAATTCCTTTATCAGAATTAACCATGGCAACATCAGCATTTTTGCTAAAAGCAGCATTTATGTCGCTTTTGATTTCTTGTTGTTTGGCTAAATCAAGTTTAGGAAGTTTTGAGTACAAATCTCCTAAACCATTATTGAAGTTTACACCAATTTCTTTTAAGGATTCTGAATGTTTTGTGATAACCTCTTTAAAGTAAACTTTTACCACATGCCCAAAAATAATTGGGTCAGAAACCTTCATCATGGTAGCTTTTAAGTGAACCGAAAATAAGATTCCCTTTTGCTTTGCATCCTCAATTTGTTGTTTTAAAAACTCATTTAAAGCTTTTTTGCTCATGAAGGTTGCGTCAACTATTTCGCCTTTTTTTAAGCTAACTTCATCCTTTAAAAGGGTCTTACTTCCATCCTCATCGAAATAATAAATTTTGGCTACAGTTGCCTGATTTAAAGTAACAGATTTTTCGTTGTTTTTAAAATCACCGGCTGACATTGTAGCAACATGTGATATTGATTCTGAAGACCAATCTCCCATGCGATGTGGGAATTTTTTAACGTAATTCTTTACAGCACTTGGCGCTCTTCTATCAGAATTCCCCTCTCTTAAAATAGGATTAACTGCAGAGCCAAGCGCTTTACTGTAAATTGATTTTACAATATTTTCTTCTGTGGTTTTAGGATTCTCTGGATATTCTGGAAGGTCGTATCCTTTTTCTTGAAGCTCTTTAATAGCAGCTTTTAATTGGGGTAATGAAGCAGAAATGTTAGGTAATTTAATAATGTTTGCCTCAGGCTGATTAACCATTTCACCTAATCTTGTTAGGTCATCTTGTATTCTTTGTTCAGGTTTTAGGTAATCTGCCATATAGGCTAACACTCTTCCAGATAAGGAGATGTCAGCTGTTTCTATTTCAATTCCTGCAGTTTTTGTGAAGGCTTTTACAATTGGTAAAAGTGAATATGTTGCTAAAGCGGGTGCTTCATCGGTTTTTGTCCAAATTATTTTTGACATTTTTCTGAGATTTTTTAGATTTAGTCAATTTACTAAACCTTTGTTTATGAACATTATAAATGATTTTTATGAGCCTAAAAATCAGGGTACATAATTAACAAAAAAAAAGCAGAAATAAAGGGATTTAACAAAGAAACTAATCCTTATAAATGTGACTTATCGATATAGTTTAATAACGTCAATTCTACGGTTATTCTCATATATATTAAAAAAGTATAATCCAGAGGCAAAATCATTTAATTGAAATTCAATAATATTTGAATTTGATTGGGAACTTTTGAGTGTTCTGCCTAAAGCATCGAGCAAATCAAGTTTACGATTGCCTGATTTTTCAAAAGTAATTGTAACTAAATCTGTGGTTTGAAAGAATTTAAAACTTGCTTTTTTCAAATCCTCCTGCCCTACACTATTATATTTTCGAGAAATCTCAAAGCAAGCTGATGTATCTATACAACCATTCAAGTCTATTTTTAAAGCGTAATTATTTATTGTATCCTGAGGGTAAATTGTATTTGTTGCTTGGCCTGAAATTAAACTGAAATTATTATCACAATTTAACCATCTGTAATTTCCTTGTCCATTAGCTTTTAAAAAATAAGAGCCATAGGAAACATTTATTGTTGAGTCGTATGACATTGTTACTGAAGTATCTGGCATTGGCTTAAGGTTAATCACCTTTGATGCTGTTTTTTTACAACTGGTTAAGCTATTTGTAACAGTTACAAAAACCGAAACACTGCTTGGAGGCGTTATTGTTATTTGGTTTGAAGTAGATCCACTTGACCATTGAAATACATCTCCTCCTGAGGCAGTAAGGGTTACCGAACTTCCATTACAAATTAAATTTGAACCCGTTATAACTGCATTTGGCAAAGGATTAACCTTAACAGTAAAACTTGATGAGTTTTTGCAACTTGTTGCAGTATTTGTCCCAACAACAGAATAAGTAGTTGTAGTAGTTGGATTTACTGGAAAACTTGTAAAAGTTACCCCGGTATTCCACAAATAACTGTCTCCTCCATTTGCCATAATAATTGAGGAGTCACCAACACAAATTTCATCATCTCCTGTTATAAAAATATTTGGAAGCGTATCAACCACAAGGCTTGCCATGTTAGAAGTATCATTATTTAATTGTCCTACAAAAACGCATCTAAATTGAAAATTATTAAAAGTGGAGTCTGTGTTTTGCAGCGTTAAAGAATCTGTGTTTTGCCCAGTAAATCCAACTGTTGGCGTTAACCAATTTGCACCTCCATCTGCACTATATTGCCATTGAAGTGATAAAGCATTAATTACTTCAACTTTAAAACCAACATCATATCCATCGCATACATTTTGAGATTGTGGGTTTTTAGCAATAAATAAGTTAATTAAATCTCCATTACAAGATATGCTACTAATATTGGAATAAGTTCCATTTGCTAATTTGCCCCTATCATTCCTACCACTGCCACAATATGTAGCTTTTTGGTTTTTTATTAATAAAGAGGCTTGTCCATCGGCAAATATGCCGTACCAACTTTCGGTAGAATCAATTAAAACTGGACTTAAATTATTGCCGTTGGTTGAAAGTGACAATTGACCTAAACCATTGGTTCCCCAGCCCCACAACTCTCCATTTTCTCTTAAGGCTAGGGAGTGACCTTGTCCGGCCGAAATATCTATCCAAGTATTGCTGCTATTTACTTGAGTTGGAAAATTGCTATTCCCTGTTGAACCTTTACCTAGCTCTCCACTATTATTGAAGCCCCAACCAAACAACCTTCCATCTGCAGTTAAACCAAATCCATTATCGCCACCACAAACAAATCTTTTAAAACTGTTTGAACCATTTACGGGATAAGGATAAGCATAGTCTGACGTTCCTCCAGTACCTAATTGACCTTGAGTGTTTTTTCCCCAACCCCATAAAGTGCCGTCACTTTTTTGCGCCATCAAAAAACTAATACCTGCATCAATATTAATCCAGGTAGAATCGATACCCATTTTTCCTGGAATATTTCTAATGGTATTGTTTGCTGAACCTGAACCTAAGTTCCCGCTAAAATTCCATCCCCAAGTCCAAACTGTACCATCAGCTTTTAAAGCTAAACTACTTATTGAAGTTCCACCAGCCTCTAACCAATTGTGTGAAGTATCAACCTGTATATCAGTTTGCTGATTGTTTGAAGCACCATTGCCTAATTTACCATTTTGGCCATAACCCCAAGCCCAAAGCGTTCCATCGGCTTTTAAGCCAAAATAATGATTTTGACCTGCAAAACCAGCTACCCAATTACTATCGTTTCCAACTTTTTGTGGTTCTTGAAAATAACCCCAAGCACCATTTGCGGGAGTATCACCAAAAACAAATAAATTACCGTTTGATTGAATAGCCACTGTGGTATATGGACCGCCATTTAAAGATACCCATTCACTATTATTTTTACTAATTAAAATTGGGTTTTGAATTGTAGCATTGCTATCTATAATTTGATTGCTCGTATTATCGCCCCACCCTTTTAAACTGCCCTGAGCTTGTAAACCAAATGTTGAGTTTTTGCTTGCATAAATTGCAACCCAATTATTTTGATTGTTAATTTTTATTGGGTTGCAATTTAT
>Ga0222664_1001082_pt1 | contig 11149 bp, 15 predicted proteins | sample AntAcemetagen604_FD_181147 | JGI IMG/M metagenome (GOLD analysis project Ga0222664, IMG submission 181147) | Saline water microbial communities from Ace Lake, Antarctica - #604 | ecosystem: Environmental > Aquatic > Non-marine Saline and Alkaline > Saline | place: Antarctica: Ace Lake...
TACAGTACCATTTGAGCCCCACATATCAGCTATATCTCCTGCCGAGACACCCCATGTCTTAGCACAGTTCTTAGCTATACCTTGCATATCAAATTTCTTATAGAAACTTGAAGCATATACAGAACCAGACTGTAAGTCTTTACCTTCATAGGTATATTTGTGTGCTGATGTATCAAAGTCTAGTTCTACATCCTGATTAAAGGATGGCATCTTGACAGACTCTGAAATAGTATGTGTAGTTTCTTTTAGTTCTGTTTTGGAAAATCTACTATGCAAATCTTTTACAAGATCAAGACCAACCTCTGTCATCTCTTTCAAGTCTGTACCTTCAAGTTCCAATGTTGGTCTAAGATTACCAAACTCTGTCGTAGGTATAGTTGCTTCTATTTTATAGTTTTTAATTTTCATTTATATTAAAAGCGTTTATTATCTCTTCGCTTTCTATATCATACACCCGACTTAGTGTACTCGTTTGGTCGCACTTCTTCATTACAATATATGAGTAAGTTCTTTCCTCATCTTCATGTTTTATCTCATATACTCTTTCCTTGAAATCTCTCTGTGATAGATGTAATGCTTCATTAAGTAACTCCATTACTTCTTCTGTATCATCCATACCTTTAACAATAGGTAATAGATAATGTAAATTCTTAACTGGTATTTCTGCTATATCTTCTTTCCTATATCCTAGTCTTTCTACAAAGTGTTCATATATTTGTACCAATCTATTAGCTTCTCCAATGGATAATCCAATCTCTGGTTGTTTAATATAATCAATCCATGTATCAATTCCTTCTCCTACAGCATCCAAATAATTATCATCAGACTTTAACCTATACAGTAACTCACCCATGAGTATGAAATTCTGCTTAGAGGTCGAAACTAAGCTGACCAGAGCCTGATGATATTCATATGAAGATTTAATTCCATCACGAATTAAATTTGGATTTACATTATTAACCATCTCACTTTCACTCATAGGTTGCATTAAAATTCGTCTACTATACTTTTGTCATCTTCGCTCAATTCTGTTGTAGCTTCTGTATTCTCTGCTAATTTCTTTTCCAATTCTTTAATCTTTTCATCTTTTAAGTCCTCTTTCTTAGGTATTCTAAACTTCAATTGTTTACCATACTTCTCTGTTTCCTCTGTAGTAACATCTAAATCTACTACATCACCCTCTATCCATGTTGGTTCTTTATTTGAGAAACCATTTAACCATGTATCTCCATACTCTTTGGTAATAATTCCTACCCTCCAAAACTTACCGTACTTTCCCTCGTATTCTACACCTTCTTTATTTTTGTCTGTAGCATTAACTCTCTCTATTGTCAATTTTTCTATACTCATATTTATTAGTATTAATTTATAATGTGTAAAGGTCTTATGACCTTTTAGGTTTTAACTACTACTATTGTATCACAAGGTAATACAAAAGTCAAGCTAATTTATTGTTATGATACAACTATTTTAGTTTGTCAAGTCTTTCTCTTAATTATATATTCATATATCAACTTTGGTTCACCAATTTCGACCACAGCTTCACCTGTTTCTACAGCTTTCCTAAGTCTATATGAATAAGGTCTATCTATTGTTAAACTTCTTGGGTGGTATCTTACTCCATCCCAAAAAACATGTTTAGATTTTGCTGTTTCACCAATTAATTTATAACCAGATGCTTTATATATTGTTCCTACATGCCCTACTGATTGGTCTGCATAACTTATAACTCTTTCAATATCAGTATTCTTCTTTAGCCACCAATGTGTTTTACCTAGAAAATAACTTTCTATATTCTTTGGACACTCATCTAAACAAGCCATTCTTCTTAGTTCAACAACCTTAACTTGTCCATTCTTTGAATACTTTTTTTCATGTCTTGGTTTACCTATTACTACACCACCAACTATTATATCATCCTTAACTAGAGCTAAACAATGACTAATACCTCCTCCCATATGTCCACTTTTATAATGATATTGTTCAAAAATATGTCTTATATCTTTAAACTTACATTCATAGACCCTATAGTGCGAAAAGATTGGAATCGAACCATCATCTTCACTATGGAATAGTGATATTTTTCCATTTAAACTACTTTCGCTTTTACTCATATATTTTTTAATTCTTTAACTGCTTCAATAAACGTACACTTAGACTCCATTACAAACGAGATAGCTCCCATACCATAAATACCACAACCAAAACATTTGTAACTGTTATCAGGATATATTGTCATAGATGGATTTGTATCCCCATGAAAAGGGCATACTACATGCTGTCGCCTACCTGTGTTCTTTATACCTAAAATATCTGCGATAGGTATATTTCTTAACCTTTCCATATCTTCTTCTGATAGATTATGTATCCGTTGTTCAGTCATTTTATTAGGTTTAATTAAAACTCAGCTTCTGTCTGACCAAAACTTTCAAAGTCTTTCTCTGCTTCTGTTTGAGAAAATCTACCAGTATCAGGATTGAAATCAAAAGTCTTACATCCCATTTTACCCTTATTCTTAGCTACACAAATGTCTATACCCTCTTCTATAGGATTGAGTAGAACGACACACTCTGGGTCTTGTGAAAGACTAGAGCTACCCTTTAAATCATCTAGGTTAGGTTTCCTTTGTATAGCTGATCCTGCTTGTTCAATCTTTCTAATATGGGATACTATTATTATAATAATACCATGTTCTTCTGCTACTCTTTTTAAGTTTTGTAATGTATTAGCTATCTCTGCTTCCCTGTTACCACTGACATGTCTTATAAGATAGTCTAAGTGATCTACAATTACAATTTTAGTATTAAATAATCTCTTTGCTTTTATAATTGTTTCCACTATCTCATCTTTCTTTGGTACAGAAAAATATAATGGTTTGTCTATACAGTCATTAATTACATCTACCCAGTCTGTGTCTGATAGATAACTAAAATCCTCGTTAGTCTTGTCTAACATGACTGACATAAATCTCTTACCTACAGATTCTATACCTCTTTCAAAAGGCATAATCAGGACAGGTAACTCTTGATTAACAAAGTCATCTGCTATGTTCAGTACCAGTGAAGTATTATGAGTTACAGTAAAGCTGTCTAAGAGATATAACCCATCATCATCTAAAGTAAATCCATAATATTTGCCTATTCCTATTGATTCAATCTCTAGTCTAGATGTTAGCCAATTCTTTTTAGAACAAAAAGTACTCTGTTTTCTTTTTAGTCTTGTTGGTATTAAAGATAAATTACCAAAAATAAATATACGATTATATTCACCTGTAAAATTAATAGATTTTATAGACTTAATTGTTTTACTTATCTTAACTCTAAAACCCAAAGATCTAGCTAAAAATACTATATCATTTGCTAATTGTGTATTCTTTTGTATTATTTCAAAGGATTCACCTCTCTTAGTCTTTCCTAAACTTCCATCAGTATCAATTAAACCTGCTAATAATTCTAATCTATTGTAATAACTATTAATTTTATATACTTGCGGTATATGTTTGTTATTTAATAGGTTATATTTCTTTAACCAATTCCTTATATAGTTTCCTCCTTTTTTACCTCTAATTCCAACGAAATCAAAAGTACAGGAATTATTATTTTTTTGTGTTCTTTTTGTAACAGATAATCCTAATTCATCACAATAATTATTTAAGTACAATTCTATTTTATCATCTTCTGTAGTTATTTGTGTCTTACTAGACGAACCATCACCTAGCCATAAACCAACAAAATATGGATCTAACTCTAAATGATTCCACTTAAAATCTACATCTGTCTTCCACCCACGATAAACTCTCTGTGTTTCTGGTTTCATTTCTAACAATTCTTCTACAGTTTTCTCATTATAAACAGTTTTTGTTTGTTTGGTCTTTCTATCCCAGCGAACAGATTTCAGTGATAAAATATGACTTTTATTAACATCATAATACTCATTCCTTTCATGTATTCTATACATTTCTTCAGTACCATTTGCAAGAGATAATACATTTCTCGGCTTAGAATTTGCTCCCATTAACTGATCTCCTATTTCTACATCCTCTACATTCTTAATAGAGCCATCATACATTAATAGTTTTGTACCTTTTGCATGACACTTACCTGTGTTTGTAGATCCAGATACTACAATCATCCAGTCCTTTTCTATCTTGACATTAGGGATAAACTCTGTTGTAATATTTGTATTAGTCTTTGTCCTCAAACTCTCTATAATATCACCTAGTCCTTTAAACTGATAGTTATAGTAGGGTTTGGCTTTCTTTATTAGATCTTTAAAATCATCCTTTGTGTGCGACTTTAGGTACTCATTTGCGTCTTTCAGTCCCTCTGGGTAACTTACCTCAAAACATTTCTCTACACCCAGTCTGTCGGCAATTTTAATAGCCGATTCCTTACCACCTTTATCATTATCATAGGCTATGTAGATTCTTGGGATATTGTCTATCCTCTCAATCCATATACCATAAGAGTCCTTACCTCCTGCTACAGATACTACATTCTTAATACCTGTCTGGTAAACTGACATAAGGTCAAATTCACCCTCTACAATAAGGACACCATCCTTCTTGTTACCAATATCAATACCTACATCATTATATAACCATGTTTCAGCCCCTCTCTCTGACGAGTATTTTGACTTAACAGGGTTAAGAAAACGATACTTGATATTAATTAGTTCATCACCTTTGAAGATAGGTATTGATATAGCTTCCCTTTTCGGATCAAAACCTAATTTAAAATGATTAATAGTATCATCAGTTAAACCACGTTCTGTCTTTAGATATTCCAGTGCTACAGGGTTATTGTTTAGTTCCTCAATAAAACCCTCCATCTTAGATATATCAGGTCTGTTATAATCAACACCGATCTGTTCACGAATAGATCGTATTATTGACATAATTTATTAGTATTTATTTATTCAATTTTTATTACTTAGTTAGTAATTTGTTTAGTTAAATTATACAAAGTATAATTTATTTAGTTAAAACCTAAATTACAGGCACAAACTTATTTTGTGCCGACTATTAAGCGTTACTAACGATAAAATGTATCCTCTTGTTTATCCCATAATAAAGTCTTACCTACTTCTGCTGTTAAGATAAAGTTCTGTTCAGGATGTTCAATTTGATTCCAATTTCTAAGTGCTTGAAAAAATCTCTGTTCAGGATATTCCTCACAATACTTGACAAAACTCTCTAATTGTGTTTTATTTTTATTCATAATTAAAATGTACCAATAGCTATTAATTCATCCTCTGCATCTTGAATTTTCTTTACCAGTTCTTCAGAGATTTCATCTTCATCAGAAATAATAACAAGTGCATCAAGACCATCCTGTAATAGTTCAAAAGTTTCTTGTGTTAGTTTACTCATGTTTTATTATATAGTTAAGAATAGCTGTTACATAGGAGTTCTCTGTAGTGTCTTGCATACCACAGGCTGTATTCACCTCCAAAGTATAGTATTCATTATCTTCACCTCTAATAATATCCACAGCTCCAAAATCAAGCCCTAACGTCTTTACAGCCTTGATAGCTATTCTACCTAGCTCTGGGTTAAAATTAATCCCTCCACGTGCAAACATCCACCCATTTTTATGACTCTTGATCATCATTTCTTCTTCATCAGGTTCATCAGGTACTGGTGGGTAACCTAAATCAGGTTCCTCCATTCTTACTTTCTTACTAATATCAATGACATTACCATCAAATATATGTACCCTATACTCTGCTTTAGCAGGGATATATTCTGTGTATAGTGGGGCATTTGGTATATAATGGTCGTAACCATCAATAATTTCTATACCTTGACCACTGTGTCCAGTTAGACTATGCCTAACTACAATAGTATCAAATAGTAAAGCCCTATCCATATCTGTAGTAAACTGTGGTACTTTGATTCCTGCATTATCAAGCATTTTAAGTGTAGTTAGCTTATTAGACGCATTTCTAACTCTTACAGGATTATTCAACCACTTAACTTGACTATTATCCCAAGTAGGTAATTGAGTATTGCCCCAATTTATAACCAAATCACCATCTCTATAGCGATAGGCTCTATCAGGATATACTCTTAACGCCCCTAGTCTATCTCTTAACTGTTTACTAGACATGCTTGACATCTTGTACGGATAAATCTTTAAATTACTCATAGTTCATTTAACTCTAAACTAGCTGATAAAATCTCATCAATAGTATATTTATGTAAATCATATTCTATTGCTTTTAATATAAAGTAAATAGAGTCTAACCTTTCATTATTATCTTCCTCGATTATTATTTCTCTTGTTTTCATTGTGATTATATTATAACATATTCGTATTACGAATGCAAATCATTTATAAACTCTAATACAGTTCTTAACTTTTGTCAATCTCTATCTGTTTTTCTAATAAGGCTATCCTATCCCCTAACAACTCCATAGTTAATTGTCTTTCTTTATCTTTATCACTGATAAAATCAACAATACTAAATCCTAAATCAAACTTATCAGCAATTTTCTTCCATTTTTTCTCATAACAGTTTACAACATTGACGATAATATTTACATCACCTAAATTAGCTACCTGTTCAAGAATAGTCCTCTGTCTTTTAAACAGATGACTCCTCTTTATCTCAAAACACTGTGATAGTTTATCTATATCAGAGTGTAAACAGTTAATGTTACAATTATCTTGTAGATCAGTTATCATTTCATCAATAAATACATCTTTTTCATCAGACTTTTCACCTTTAACTACAACAAGCATTGTTTCTTTTGTATAATTTTCTTTTACCATATTAATCAATAATTAAGTCTTGCTCTGATAAACCATTCTCATCATCAGGTGGGCAGTGTTTTCTTGTTCTCTCACTAGAGTCTGGGTGATCTAATTGCAAGTTATCTAATTCACTTATATCTCTACCCTCTGACTTATACATATGGATCAAATTCATTCTATCACTACTTTTTCTAACAGCAGTCCTTAATTTATCTTTCTTTTCATACATCTTAATTTCATTAGATGTAGCAATTCTTAGATTATCCTCAAGATACCAATTACCACGTCTATCTATATATACTTTGTATTTTTTTTCACCATCATTAAGTATATCTAATTTTCCTACTTTAAAGATAGCACTTATTTTATTAGACACAAAACTTAAATTTATCTTATTTCCTTTCTCTTGTATAAGAAAATCATCTACTTTAAATTTATGATCCTTCATTTCTTTATTTTGGCTATTATCTTGATTATTAATACTACGACCAACTCCACCATTATTTATTGCTTGACAGAACATATCTCTTTCTCTCATTAATATCTGCATCCTATCCATGTAACTACGACTTAATCCATCTCCAATTTCATATTCAGATTCATCCATATCATTCTTTAACTAAATTAGTAATATAACTATCTAACTGTGATTCATCTTCCATATCTACTTTCATAACATTCTGTATATAAGCTCTTATAGAGTTAAGTTCTCTATTAAATAAGAATATACTGTGTGTCGAATTTTGTAGTTTCTTTTCTATGAAAGTGTCATTACCATCTGCACCTTTCCAATCAAAATATACAATTAATAATAGTGCTATCTGTTTCTCTGTCAAAGACTTAACTAAATCTTTCATAATTCTACCAACCATAGCATACGATAAAATGGGTTTCAAACCATATTTTTTAGTCCATAATATTACATAAACATTGTAAAGTCTATCAATATAATTCTTACCAAAACCATCATCCAGTTCACCTTTTTCTTTTTCTTTAGTCATTTTAGTTTTCATTAACGGATAAATAACAATACTAGATTGTGTGGGGCGATACAGCCCCAATCAATACTTAAAACACCTAGTACCTTAATAAGCCTATGATCAAATATGGCTACGATAAGGTTTCGCCCAGAAAACCCTTTAATCAACCTCTTTAGTACTAAACTTATGTAACAAGTCTTTCGCAAAGGACACATGATTATAAGGACATCCCCAGTTAAACTTACAAAGAGAGTAAGGGCATTTATAATAAAGCAATTACTTTATAGTGGGTTTAGATCAATCTTTTAATGCTTCCACCTGCCTATTAAATAAGACATTTTGCAACCGAGTTTACCGAGTTTTTATTAACTAGCTTCACCTGCTTGTATTCTGGAGTTTATATCTGTCATCTCATCAATTATATCTTCATATTCTACCTCTAATTCCTCCAGTAATTCATTAGAGTATATTTCCTCCTCATTATCTCTGAAATTATTATCACTAATCTGTAATTTTAGTACATTAATATCAGCGTTTCTGTCAATCTTATCACCCTCTAATACTTGGTATCTTTCATATAATTCATCAACAAATTCAATTATACCTAACTCTTGGTTAGATTCATTCTTAGACCTATCTTCCAGTGGATAATATCTATCCATTTCATCATCATATCCATAATCACTATAACCAGCCCTCCTCCTCATACCAGACTCGTTACCATAATCACATTTCTTTTCAAACCTATAGTTATCACCAATATTAACTTCTTTCTCTATTAATGTTTTACCATTATAATCATAAGAGTATAAGACATCTTCCTTAATACTTGTACCTCCACCCTCTGATTTTAGTATAAACATATCTCTGGCTTCCTCTATAACTAAAGGATTCTTTTCATTTCTACCATAATGTATCTTCAATATATTATCCTTTTTATCAGTTTCTATACAGATAAAGGCTATTGATCCCATTGATTCTATTTTATCATTTAAACCCTCTAAATATAGGGCTAAATCTATAGCAAATACTTCACTATCATTAAATACAACGGATGAAGTCTGTACTATCTCTCTCTTTTTAGTCTTATATACACTATCCTCTGTCATTTCTGTAGTGTATTCAAAGCCTAAATCAGCGTGTTTAGATTGTAATTCTAAATCATTACCAATCATTCCATTATGGATAACATAGTATTTATGTTCCAATAGATTATTCTCTACTAAGATAGGATGGTTAGTTTCTGATATATTAGGGGTACTCGTTGGAGTTCTGTGGTGAAAAAGTATTTCTTTAGCAGTTTCTTGCTTAATAGACTTTATCATTTCCTTTTCGGTTTCAAATCTTTTCAGATGTTCAACCTTTCCTTTTTCTACTGTAATATATCCAAAACCCATTAAACCTCTACTTCTTTGCTTATTAAACCTCTTGACAACTGTCTTTTGGGCATAAGCATCTTCTCTTTTCACATATACGATTCCACACACTTTACTTTAGACAAATTTTATGTATTCAATTTATCTATTATTTAATTATTAAGCAGTCATTAATTCACCATCTTCAACACCTTCAATATGATCCTCTTGATTTCGTCTATCATTCAAACCAAACTTTTCTATCCTTTTCTTAATAGCCAATTCCGTATCATCATCAAGTTCTAAGAATTTAAACATAAGATTCATTTTATCTAAAACAGAAAATAAACCACTTGCTTTTTCTAAATCTTCACTTGTAATTTTACACTGTGCTATCTTATCAAGTATAATCTGGTGAAAGGCTGTCCAGTAGAGTATCTTCTTAGCATTTTTAGTGCCAGAGTGTAGCCTTATTTCTAAGGTCTTAAACCCTGCATGACCTCCGTTCCCACCACATAATAGGGCATGGAAGTTAAAAGAGTAGTACCTAGCAGAAGAATATTTATCTTGTTTTCTGTTATTAATTCGTCTTTTATCACTTGTCTTGTACCAATACTGATCAAATTTATCATAACTATCAATTTTATCAATATCATTTATACAAAATGAGTTATTAATGGGGGCAGAATATGAGTTACTATCCCTACGACTTCTTGGTTGCGAACACATAATGACTGGTTCAAATATCATATAGAATTTCAATAGATTCTTTAACTTTTCTATATTATCATCCAGTGGCTTCATAATAACCATAGTCTTATCATTTACATCTTTTTCAGTGATCTTATCATCTTTATAAATAAAACCATCTTGATAAGTTTCAAACGTACTGTGTCTAAAACCACCCTCTGACATTCTAGCTATTATCTCATCTAAATCATGAGTATTAAATTTATCTGTAAATTTAACATATATCTCGGCAGGGAAAAAGAACGGAGTATATAGTTCATCTTCGTCTTTCTTTTTAAACTCATCTAATTCACTATACGCAATAATTTTAGAGTCCATTTGTAGAAAGTCCTTAGCCCCTAAGTGTACATGAAGTCCACATGACTTGTTTACACCAACATCCTTAGTCTTTAAACTAGCACATAGGTCTAATACAGCCTGTTCCCCTTTTTTACCTCTTAGAACAGGAGATACTATCTCTATCTCGTCATGGAAGTTTGTACCACTACAGTCTAGTGATCCATCCCCTTTGATACCAAAATTAGCGTCTATTTCACCAGATAATTTATCATTTGTCAATAGCTCTAACTCTATACCAAAAGTTCTCTTAGACTTAATAATATCCCCAAAGTTTTTACTCTCGTACTTATCATCATTCTGTGGATTACTCCTATGAGATTGATTTGATCCTACACAATTAGGACATAAAGGATCACCATCATAATCTTCACTTACATTATTACAATTAACATAATAATCACATTCAATACATGATACATACCATTCATCTCTACAATCTTCACATATTAATTCCTCATTATATGTAAGATACATATAATCTCTGTCATTAAATTTATCACAATGGTTACAGAGAGCATAATAATTATCTAAACAATAAGTACATATCATATCACCATTTGATACCTCTGTAAATACACTTTCATCTTCATGTTCCTCCCCACACCTATTACATTTCATAGTTTTACTTAATTTACTAATTAATAATCAGAAAGATTTTATTATCTTATAAAGTCAGAAAGACTTTATTATCTTATAAAATCAAAAGGATTTTATTATCTCTATAATCTGCTGTTGTAGATTAGAGTGTAATAATCCATCAATCTCATACTCGACCAAACCATCAATAACATTTTCTATAATAGAATCTGCTATTTCATAATAAGCAACTTCACTTTCTTGCCTATTTTCTTCTAAATCAAATTCATCCATTTTACTTTTATTTCTCTTAATTAATAATTGTTATACCTATAATATCACATATAAAATTAATGTCAAATTATAGGGTACAGTTCCACTACTTTGTCAA
>Ga0222664_1001087_pt1 | contig 11080 bp, 10 predicted proteins | sample AntAcemetagen604_FD_181147 | JGI IMG/M metagenome (GOLD analysis project Ga0222664, IMG submission 181147) | Saline water microbial communities from Ace Lake, Antarctica - #604 | ecosystem: Environmental > Aquatic > Non-marine Saline and Alkaline > Saline | place: Antarctica: Ace Lake...
ACGCCCCAAGGACCTGCTCAAGAGGCACAAGCTCGGCAAGCACAGGCACAGCCACAAGCGCCGGGTGCACCTATGGGAAGTTCTAGCCGAGAGATGTTAGAGCGTCTCTTCCCCTTTGACATGTCCTGAGAACGCAAATGGCAACAGCTAGAGACGATTTACAAGAGGTCACGGGCCGCGCCCCACGGCGCAGGGGCCCTCCTGCCGGGCAACGCGGGCAAGCCGCCGCGGACCTTGAACAGTTAGGCAAGCAAGCGGGACTCTTCGGCTTGGGCTTCGCTCCTGGCGCAGGAATGGCTGACTACTTTGGACAGTTTCCGTCTGCACAAGGCGGCACGGAACCGAGTGCCGTGGAGAACTTCCAACAAGGCAATTACGGCACCGCGGCCATGCAGGGCTTGGGCGCCATGGGTGACCTCGCACTGACTGTTCCCGTTGCGGGCGCCGCAATCGGAAGCGTGATGAAGGCGCCACGGGCCGCGCAGCGGATGCTCAATGCAATGCCTAAGGTCGATAACTTGGGGTTCTACTCACAGGCCGAAAAGGCGTTGATGGACATTCCCCAACAGAAGGGCACGGGGCAGCAGTATTTGGCGCAAATCCAGAAGACTCCTGGCGTGAGACAAGAAGAGCTACAGTACACGGGGCTAGACGAGTTCTTGGCGAGCAAGCCTACGGTGACGAAAGCCGAGATACAGGATTATCTGGACACCAATAAGGTTCAGTTGCAGGAAGTTACTTTAGGGTCACCACAGTCTATTGCCAACAGAGATGAAGCTATCGCTAGCCGTTATGGTTACGAGGCGATAGTAGAATTCGGTGGGGTTGCTTTCTTTGATCCAAAATTAGATGATTTCGTGGAATTTCGTGATTTGCCTGCTGCTATGCGGGCAGAAATATCTAACCCACAAACAGAATTCGGTGGGTTTGCTAAGTTTGGCCCATACACACTACCAGGTGGTGAGAACTATCGGGAAGTGTTGTTGACGATGCCGGTAAAAAATCCTCTTACAGAATATGTTAATTACAGAGATGAACTGTTTGAGAAATACGGAAAATCATTTTATTCAACAGAAGCAACTAATGAAGAATTGGAAAAACTTGCTTCTTTAAGTGAGGCAACATCAAAAGTTGACCCTCAATATAGATCTTCCCATTTTGACCAGCCTAACGTCCTCGCCCACATGCGGTTGAATGACCGTGTGGTAGACGGCAAGCCTACGTTGTTCATCGAGGAAATACAATCTGATTGGCATCAAGCGGGACGGAGTAGGGGCTATAAAACAGGTAACGAAAGAGCCCCTGCACAAGTTGAAAGAGAATTGATGGCAACAACCCAAAAAAGATCACGTTTAATTAATGAAGCAGCTGCATTGCCTGATTCTGAAATGACAAAATTTATAGCAATGAATGAAGAAATTAAAGCACTTGACGCACAGGCTACAAAACTTGATGCTGAATGGAGTAGTCTACTAAATAAACAGAAAGGCGTACCGGACGCCCCCTTCAAAACAACTTGGGATGATCTAGCCTTAAAGCGTGCCATTAAGATGGCAAGTGATGAGGGCTACGAGCAGATAGCGTTCACTACCGGCAAGACGCAGGCCGCGAGGTATGACTTGAGTAAGCAGATTCAAAAAATTATATATGGCCAACCTAATAAAAACGGCTTAAGACGAGTAGAGGCAATTACCCCGACAGGGGATAAGTTGCTAGGTAAGAAGTATTCAATTTCTGAAATTGAAGACAATGTGGGGAAAGAGGTTGCGGAAAAAATAACTAAATCAGTTGGAGTATTTGACGAAAGAACGGGAACGTATTCAATGGGGGGTGTAGATCTTGAGATTGGTGGTGAGGGAATGAAAGGCTTTTACGACAAGATGCTGCCCAAGAAGCTTGAGAAAATGGGCAAGAAGTACGGTGTCAAGCCCACTAAATCCAACATGGACACCCCGAAAGGTCCCGTTGAAGTTTGGACTATGGACATCCCTGATGAAATGAGCGAAGTGATCTCTTCCCAAGGTCAGCCTCTGTTCCAGATCGGCGCAGGCGCAGGTCTCGGTGCCGCAGGTATAATGGGTTTGACAGCAGGCGAAGCGGAGGCAGCCAGTGACTAAGAGCAAAAGTGCGTATCCACCCCCAGATAAGGCTACGGAAGACCAAATACACAAGAAGTTAGTCTACTTCCCTGACACAGGGGGAGTAGAGTGGAATGAAAATGCGATTCACATTAGTAGAAAGGGAAAGCGAGCAGGTATGCTATCTGAGCAAGGCTCTTATCGGATCAGCGTCAATGGAAAATTGATATTTGCTCATCGAATTGCTTGGTTTTTATACCATGGGCAATGGCCTTTATGGGAAATCGACCACATTGATGGTGATAGAACCAATAACAAAATCGAAAATCTTCGTGATGTATCTAAAAACATCAACCAATGGAACAGGAAAGCGCGTAAATCAAACACCACAGGATTTGTAGGAGTGAGCTTTAGCAAACTTCACAACAAGTATCGGGCTCAAATACAAGTAAGAGGGAAGAACAAGCATGTAGGGTTGTACATGTCTCCGGAAGAAGCGTATGTTGCTTATTGTGAGAAGAAAAGGGAGCTGCATGTATGAAAACCATCATTCATGTCAACCAAAGCGTTATCCGGAAAAACCTGAAGCAAGGCACAAACGATCCTGTGCTCACGGTTAAGACGTATAAAAGCAACACCTACGCGCATGAAGTCCTTGTCAAGGGCGACAGTAAAATCGTCTACTCCAAAGACAAGCCACTGTCCTGCGGTGCAAGGGTCTGGATTGAGACGGAGTCGGAAGTAGTTATACTTTCGTAAAACTGCTCCACACGCTTCATCCACGCGTCCTTATACTGCTGGAACTCGCGCCCTGTTGTACTAAACTCCATCGTCGAGCCGTCCTGCACCACCATCAACACCACGCCGTAATCAATGTCAGTGCCATGCATAATGTCGTGCGCTAAAGCGTACGCGGCTAACTGATGGAAGTAGTCGTCAATCCACTCGCGGCGTTTTGGCTTAGTCGCTTGCTTGAAGTCCACCACCGCAGGCTTGTCTCGATACACCCCCACCATGTCTGTCGTGCCCGCATACTTCTCTGGGTAATACAACGCCACCTCTGAACCCCACACCTCCTGCACGTGCGGAAAGAACGTGTTCACGAGCTTATAGCCCATCTCGTAACCCTTGGTCATGAGCATTGTCGTCGGGCGCGGTAGGTCGCGGTACGCGAGCATTCGCTCAATAACATTGTGCATGTGGGTGCCAACAGTGGCCGCCTCGTTCTTAATACGCTCCGCGTTCTCTGGTCCAACCCTCGCGGCCCACGCGTCAAGCTCCTTGCGGTCCTTGGTAGACGACAGGATGTTAGTCACGCTCGGCAGCTTCTGCTCCCCGTAAACATAACGACGGCCTTCAGGGCTGTCTATTCTCTGAAGATGCTCATAGCGATATCTTTTTCTCTGTAAGAGATTAAACTGTTGTGCTTGATCCATTCTTTTGCCTTTTCTCCCATTACTTCGTTGGCGATATCCATCTTTTTAATCAACGCATCTACAATTTTCTCGTCCACCGTGTGTGGCGACACAAGGTCAATGTAGGTCATTTTGTTGACCTGCCCTGCCCGATCAATTCGTGCTTCAGACTGAAGCCGCACCTCTAGGTCATACCCGTTGGAGTAGTAAATCATTGTGTGCGCCTCTGTCAGCGTCAGACCGTAGCCACCTGTGCGCGGCTGCCCAACAAAGAAACGCAGATCGCTCTTGGGGTCTTGAAACTGCTCCACGATCAAGGGCCGTTCCTCGTCAGGCGTGTCACCAAAGTAGGTGGCGACCGCGTTCATGCCATATTCCTTTTGTAACCTGACCTTGATAGCCGCAATATCGTGGCGGTAGTGTGCCCATATAATGATCTTGCCGTGCGACTCCTCAATGGCGGCCATTAGCTCGTCCATGCGGTTGTTTTTAAGCGACACCACCTCACCAGAATCAAGCGTGATATGCCCGCAAACAATCTGCTGCAAACGCATGATCTGCGTAAGCGCATTGACCGTGCTTGCGATGCCCTCGTTAAGCGCTGCCATGGCTTGCTTTTGCATCTGTTGGTACAACTTCATCTGCTCCTGGGTCAAGGCCACCTCGCGGCGCAAAAACACCTTGTCGGGCAGGTCCAGGCACTCGTCTTTGGTCACGCGAAACGCAAACTTAGTGAGCTTTTCCTGCAACTCGTCTAGCTTTTTGTAGCCCAAGACTTGCCGGAAAGAATGCGACGCGAGCTTGCGTTCTTGCACCACCGCATAACGGTTCTGGAACGTGTAAAAGCTCGTGTGCCCCAGTAGGTCGTAAGACAAGAAGCCGCACTGCTGGAAGAGGTCCATCGGGCTTTTCGTCACAGGCGAGCCTGTCAAAATACGGCGATAACGCGCCAATCGTCCCACTTTAACAACACTTTTTGAGCGCTTAGCAGACGGTGTTTTGATGCTCGTGCTCTCGTCAATTGCCATGAAGGCGTCGTGCGTCGACAAAAACCTCGTGGCAAACTTTGAGCCCTTTTCCGTGGAAAACGCCTCGACGTTCATGATCAAGATCTTTAAGTTATCTGTGACACCAAACAGCCCGTACATGGCCCTGTCCTGCGCCGCTGTGGGGGTGGGCGACCAGAGCGCCATATCGTATTCGATATGGGCAGGCATGTGCTTAGGGATCTCGAGCTTAGACCAGTTACGGTACACGCCCTTAGGTGCCACAATCAGCACAGCATTGATTTCGCCTCGGTCATACAACATCGCAAAGTTGTTGATAACCATGTAGGTCTTGCCAGTGCCCATGTCCGCGAATAAGGCCGACACTCGCTTCTCCCAGAAACGCTCTAGATAAGCTTTCTGATGCAGGAATGGCTCATATTTATACGGATAAGTATTTAGGAATTCGTTTGACATTTCTTTCTTTCTTGGGAAGAGACTTGCGCCCCGACAACAAGAAGTATACACTTCGATTTCAACTTTAGAAAGGAGAAAGCAAGGTGGCCACTGTCTACGTCGTATCTGAGACCAACCAACACAACATTTCGCCCGCGCTCGCGTATGGCACCATTGAAACGATCTTGCCGCCAAACGCACAGATTGCGTTTTCTATTGCGCCAACTATTCGTCGCATAAAAAGAAAGCTTGAAAATTTCTGCGATGACGATTATCTTCTGTTTATTGGCGACCCAACTGCAATCGGTGTCGTCAGTGCAGTAGCCGCCTCGGTTAACGCCGGACGTTATAAGTGTCTCAAGTGGGACAAAATTGAAAAGAAGTACATTCCAATACAGGTAGATTTATTTCCAAAGAAAGGAGAAAGCTATGACGATTACTAATATGTTTGAAGAAGACGCAGGCGTCATGCAAGTGCAAGACGACCAGGTTGCGGGGATCGCGGCCCTTGGCAAACGCGCCAAGAATCTGCAACGCGAGATCGAAGACCTAGAACGCGTTTTCAAAGAGCGCAAAGAGCAATACCGTAAACTCACCGAAGAGACCATTCCCGAGGCTTTAGCTAGTCTTGGCATGAAGTCCTTTCGCATGGAGGACGGCTCAAGCATTGACGTTAAAGCCTTTTACAGCGCTTCGATCTCCGAGGCTCGCCGAGCAGAAGCCTACGCTTGGTTACGTGAAAACGGCTTTGATGACATAATTAAAAACACCGTCTCTGTACGGTTTGGTCGCGGCGAGGATGAACTTTGCAGCGGCTTATTGAATCTGCTTGGCGAGAAAGGCTTTCCTGCCGATCAAGCCGAGAAGGTCGAGCCCATGACCTTAAAAGCATGGGTTCGTGAACAGGTGGAACGAGGCAACGAGTTCCCCACCGAGCTCTTTGGCGTGTATATTGGCCAAAAAGCAACTATCAAATCTTAATGAATCAAGGATCACGGATCATGAGCAAAAATGTCGCAGTTAAAGAGAACGATACCGCACTGGCTGTAATGGCAGGTTTTGAGGAAGACGCTCACGCGGGTTTTGACAACATGAATCAAGAGGACTTTGCGTTACCCTTCTTGCGCTTGTTGACTAACACCTCGCCTGAAGTCGGAGAAGTCGAGGGAGCCATTCCAGGCATGGTATACAACACCGTAACAGGTGAGCTATATGATGGTAAAAAAGGTATCAATGTAGTCTCATGCTCGTACACCCGTGTGTACATCGAGTGGGCGCCACGCGGTTCCGGCAGTGGTGCGCCAATCGCCATTCATCCTAGCACTAGCGATGTGTTGTCAAAGACGCATCGTGAGCCGGGGGAAAGCAAGGACTTTTTGGACAACGGTAATTACATCGAAAATACGGCGAATCATTACGTCATGATGGTCGATGATGATGGCGTTCCCCAACCTGCTTTGATTGTCATGAAATCCACGCAACTCAAAAAGTCGCGCAAGTGGAACAGCATGGCAATGTCGGTCAAAATGCCCGGCAAGAATGGTTTGTACACGCCTCCCATTTACTCGCAGATCTACCATCTAACCACGGTTGCAGAGTCAAATGACAAGGGTAAGTGGTTTGGTTGGGAAGTAGAGCGGATCGGTGCAATTGAGGATATCAATTTGTACCAAGCAGCAAAAGCGTTTGCCAGTTCGGTATCAAGTGGTGACGTCAAGGCTAAACACCAAGACGAATCCGCATCAGCACAGGCAGACAGTAATCCCTTCTAAGCCTTGGGTCGGGGTTCACGCCCCGACCTTTTTCGATGAGAAAGAGAATGACCGATATCACACGGTTCAAGGCGATCTTTTCCGGCTTAGATATCGCCTACGGAACATACAGGATAGAAGGGGCAAAGGGCAACGGCAAACAAGCCGGTAAGGCCGTTGTTGTACGCAAACCCCCTACCGATGATTTATGGACCAAGCACCTTGAAGGCGTGGAGCCAAGCTTGGGCATTATCCCCATTCGCGCAGACAATAGCTGCATCTGGGGTTGCATTGATATTGACCAGTACCCGTTAGATTTAAAAGGCTTGGTGCAACGTGTGCGCTCGCTTGAGTTGCCCTTAGTTGTGTGTCGCAGTAAGTCGGGCGGCGCGCATGTGTTCCTGTTTACAGCCACACCGATCCCCGCGGCAGATATGCAACGCTACTTAGTGGCGGCCGCCGCGCAGTTAGGGGAGTCGGGGCGAGAGATTTTCCCCAAGCAGTCTGAGATTTTAGTTGAGCGAGGCGACACAGGTAACTTCTTGAATCTGCCGTATTTTGGCGGGGATCAAGGGCTACGGTACGGCATCAAAGATGATGGCACCGCGGCTACGTTAGACGAGTTTTGTGAGCTGTACGACAAATACGTACAGTCGTCGCCTTTGAGTTTTCCTGAAGAGCCAAAGCAAGCCGAACAACCAATCAAGGACGGTCCTCCGTGTCTGCAAGCGCTTTGCGCCCAAGGCTTCCCGGAGGGCACCCGCAACAACGGTTTGTTTAACGTTGGGATATACCTAAAGCGCGCCGCACCCACGGGTTGGGAAGACAAGCTGATGGAATACAACATGAAGTACTTTGATCCCCCTCTCGGGGTGGGAGAACTTCAGCTCGTATCCAAACAGCTACAAAAGAAAGAGTACAAGTACAAGTGTAAGGACGCCCCGCTTAACTCGTTTTGTAATAGCGGGCTTTGCCGCACCCGCAAGCACGGCATCGGAGCAGACGCCCCCGACGCGCCACAGATCAGTTCGCTCTCAAAGTACAACAGTGAGCCACCGCTCTGGTTCTTGGATATCAACGGCAAGCGCTTAGAGCTTGAGACAGACTCGTTGTTTAACCAGCCGTCATTTCAGAAGACGTGTGTTGAGCGCATCAACATGCTGCCACCCACCTTGCGCAAGCAAGACTGGGAGTCCATGCTTAACGCTTTGTTGCGTGAGATGGTGGAGCTTGAGCAGATCGTTGAAGCCTCGGAAGACACCAGCGTGACAGGGCGCTTCTTGGACTTGGTCGAAGAGTTCACCACGCACATGCAACAAGCGCTTGACCGTGAAGAGATGCTCATGGGCCGACCTTGGGCAGATGACCAAGAGGGCATGGTGTACTTTAGGATGAAGGACCTTGAGACGTTCCTGCGTCGCAATAACTTCATGGCTCTGACCGCACCGAAAATAGCACAGCGCTTGCGTGAGATCGGGGGCGACCCTGTGAGCATGTACCTCAAGAACCGCACGACACGGGTCTGGCGTTTACCACGCTTTAACAAGCAGGACGCGCCGTTTGAGACACCGACGTCACGAGAGGAATCTCCGTTTTGATGCCCGCAACCATACAGCAAGAGCGGCATGTTCAGAAAGTCTTCGGCCCTCCAGGCACTGGCAAAACGACGTACCTGCTGAACATGATGGAAAAGGAGCTCGCCCAAGGCGTGCCCTCGAGCAATGTTGGCTACTTTTCGTTCACGCGCAAAGCCACCACAGAAGCCAAGGAGCGCGCGCAGGTGAAGTTCACTGGACTGAACGCGGACTTAGACTTTCCGTGGTTTCGCACATTACACAGTTTGGCGTACCGGTGCTTGGGCGTGGGCAACAAAGACTTGATGTCCCCACAACAGTACTTGGACTTTGCAAAGTCCGCGGGCCTTGAACTTTCAATCGAGAAGGGCGAAGAGGACTACATCATCCACACAGACCACCCCGTGCTAAACGAAATAAACATCGCTCGCATCCGTGGCCAAGACCTTCGCACCTACTACAACCACAGCAACATGGAAATCGAATGGCACCATTTAGAGTACGTTGAACGGTGCTATCGCCACTACAAACAAAGCAATGGCTTGGTGGACTTTACCGACTTGCTAGAGCGTTTGTCCGAGGACCCGAAGCGCTTGCCACGGCTCGAGGTGCTAATCATTGACGAAGCACAGGATCTGTCGCGCTTGCAGTGGACGATCGTCGAGCAGTTGATTGGGTATAGCCAACGTATATACATCGCGGGTGATGACGATCAGGCACTTTACAATTGGGCCGGCGCCGATGTGCAGAGCTTCTTAGCCCTGCCTGGCGAGGTCAAAATCCTTGACCAGTCCTACCGCGTGCCCGCCTCCGTGCACAAGCTCGCCAACCAAGTCGTCAGACGGATCCGCAAGCGCCAAGAAAAGGACTGGGAGCCGCGTGACTACAACGGCAAGGTCTCGTTCTATAACGACCACATGGACGTGGACATCACCCAAGGCGAATGGCTCATCATGGCCGCCACCAATTACATGCTCAACGGGCTCTACGATTGGATCAAATCACAAGGGTTGTTGTTTGAGCGCAACGGAAGAAAAAGCATCCAAGAGACCATCCTGTCCGCGGTTCTAGGGTGGGAGACGTTGCGAAAGGGTAAAGAAGTCCCATTCACTGTGGTCAAACAGATCTACAAGTACCTCGGTTCTGATTATATAGCACGTGGACACAAGACGCTGACCAAGGTAGACCCTGAGGCGCTATACAGCCTTGCGTCGCTGACCAAGGACCACGGACTGTTGACAAAGAAGATCTGGCACGAGGCGCTCACCAAGATCGGCGAAGACAAGCGCGAGTACATCATCGCCTTGCTGCGGCGTAAGACAGGGCTCAGGAGCGAGGCGCAGATCAAACTGTCCACGATCCACGGCGCCAAAGGCGGGGAGGCGGATAACGTCCTGCTGATCACGGACCTGTCTGGCAGGTTCGCCCGCATGTACGACACCGACCCCGATGCCCTAAACCGATTACACTATGTGGCGATGACCCGCACCAGAAAGGCTTTACATATCGTTTACCCTAAGAACGTCAGAAGAGGATTCATGTTGTGATTCAAACAGTGTCGCTTTTCCCCACCCCTTCCGAGTGGATGCCCCCGCAGGGTTTTCCCGACCTGTCAGAAGCAAAAGAAATCGCCGTTGACTTAGAAACCTGTGACCCTAATCTGGAGAAGTACGGTCCAGGCTGGCCACGCAAGGACGGCTACATCATCGGCTACGCCTTGGCAGTAGACGGATGGCAGGGTTACTACCCAGTCGCCCACCAAGGGGGCGGCAATCTTGATAAGCGCATCGTGGAGAACTTCATCAAGCAGGTGTTGTTGCTGCCATGCGACAAGATCATGCACAACGCCGCCTACGATTGTGGGTGGCTCAAGGCCCACGGATTTGAGATCAAGGGACGCGTGGTCGACACCATGGTAGCCGCAGCCCTTGTTGATGAGAACCGGTTCTCGTTTTCCCTTAACGCTCTGGGCTTTGACTACCTAAAGAGCACCAAGTCAGAGCAGGGCTTGCGCGAGGCGGCAGCAGACTTCGGGGTTAGCCCTAAGAAGGACATGTGGAAGCTCCCTGCCATGTACGTGGGCGCTTATGCCGAGCAGGACGCCGCGCTGACTTTGAAGCTCTGGCACCATTTCCAGACCCTGCTACGCCGCGAGGAGGTTGAATCCATCTTCGACCTAGAAACAGAGTTGCTGCCTGTGCTCATAGACCTAACCTATAAGGGTATCCGATTCGATAGGGATAAAGCATCACGGCTCATTGACCAGATGCAGGACAGAGAAAAGAAGATTCTGACCGAGATTAAGAAGACAGTAGGCGTGGGCGTAGACATCTGGGCCGCGGCGAGTGTTGCCATCGCCTTTGACAAGCAGGGCATCCAGTACCCGCGCTCCAAGACCAACCTGCCAAGCTTTACCAAGACGTTTCTCGAGACCTGCGACCACCCATTGGCAAAGCTGATCGTGGAAGCGCGCGAGATCAACAAAACCTACGGCACCTTCTTGCAACCGTATCTGGACTTCTCCGCGGCTGACGGACGCATCCACCCGCATGTCAACCAACTGCGCTCGGACACCGGAGGCACAGTCACAGGCAGGCTAAGTATGTCTGAGCCTAACCTCCAGCAGGTGCCAGCACGGCATCCGGTCATCGGTCCGGCCATCCGTAGCCTGTTCTTGCCCGAAGACGGCCAATTGTGGGCGTCTAATGACTTCAGCTCACAGGAGCCAAGGATCCTTGTGCACTACGCCTCACTGCTCGGGCTACCAGGCGTAGACAAGGTGATGCAGAGCTACAAAGAGGATCCGGACACCGACTTCCA
>Ga0222664_1001089_pt1 | contig 11054 bp, 7 predicted proteins | sample AntAcemetagen604_FD_181147 | JGI IMG/M metagenome (GOLD analysis project Ga0222664, IMG submission 181147) | Saline water microbial communities from Ace Lake, Antarctica - #604 | ecosystem: Environmental > Aquatic > Non-marine Saline and Alkaline > Saline | place: Antarctica: Ace Lake | collected...
GAAACTTTCATGGCCACCTTCGACAAGGACCATATCGAGACCCAAGACGATGCACTCCTTGACATTTACCGCAAGTTGCGTCCGGGCGAACCCCCCACACTGGACAACGCGAAGAACCTGATTGAGAACTTCTACTTCAATCCAAAGCGCTATGACCTGGCAAAGGTTGGTCGTTACAAGATCAACCGCAAACTTGGTCTGGAACTGCCACTTGAGCAGAGCACTTTGACGATCGAAGACATTGTTTCGACAATCGAGTACCTCGTGCGTTTACATGCTGGCGACACGACCATGGAGACTCCTCGCGGTGAAGTTGTCGTCGAAACAGACGACATTGACCACTTTGGTAATCGACGTCTGCGTACCGTGGGTGAACTGATTCAAAATCAGATTCGCACCGGACTTTCCCGCATGGAGCGTGTCGTGCGCGAGCGCATGACAACTCAGGACGTTGAAGCGATTACACCGCAGACCCTGATCAATATCCGTCCCGTTGTTGCATCAATAAAGGAGTTCTTTGGAACTTCGCAACTCTCACAGTTCATGGACCAGACCAACCCACTCGCTGGCCTGACCCACAAGCGTCGACTTTCCGCGCTTGGACCAGGTGGTCTCTCTCGTGAGCGTGCCGGTTTTGAAGTCCGCGACGTGCACCCTTCCCACTACGGCCGCATGTGTCCTATTGAAACCCCTGAAGGCCCCAACATTGGTCTGATCGGTTCCCTTGCAACCTACGGGCGGATCTCACCCTTTGGTTTCATTGAGACCCCGTACCGCAAGGTTGTCAACGGTCGTGTCCTCGACGAAGTTCAGTACCTCACCGCAGACGAAGAAGACATGCACGTGATCGCCCAGGCGAATACGGCCATTGATGCTGACGGCAACATGACCAGCCTTGACCGAGTGGTTGTTCGTGTTAAGGGTGGCGAGGTTGAATACGTCAAACCAGAAGACGTCGACTTCATGGACGTGTCACCACGTCAACTGTGGTCGGTTGCAACGTCCATGATTCCGTTTCTGGAGCATGACGACGCAAACCGTGCACTCATGGGCTCGAACATGCAACGACAGGCAGTTCCTCTGCTTCGCGCACAGGCGCCGCTTGTTGGAACCGGCATGGAATTCCGTGCGGCCTATGACGCCGGTGACGTAGTTGTTGCACTCAAGCCGGGTGCGGTCAAGGAAGTCTCCGCCGATCTAGTCGAGGTAGCCAACGACGACGGCACCTACACCAGCTACAAACTCGAGAAGTTCCGTCGATCTAACCAGGGCACCTGTTTCAATCAGCGCCCAATTGTTACCGGTGGCGCGCGTGTTGAAGCTGGTGAAGTTCTAGCCGACGGTCCTTCAACAGATCTTGGCGAGATGGCGCTTGGTAAGAACCTGCTTGTGGCATTTATGTCATGGGAGGGCCACAACTACGAAGATGCAATTATTCTGAGCCAGCGTTTGGTGCAGGACGACGTACTCTCTTCAATTCACATTGAAGAGCATGAAATCGATGCCCGCGACACCAAGCTGGGCCCCGAAGAAATTACCCGCGACATTCCTAACGTCTCAGAGGAACTGCTTGCAGACCTCGACGACCGCGGAATTATTCGCGTTGGTGCAGACGTTGTCCCCGGAGACGTTCTTGTGGGCAAGGTGACACCGAAGGGTGAAACTGAACTCACACCGGAAGAGCGCTTGCTGCGTGCGATCTTTGGTGAGAAGGCTCGCGAGGTTCGCGACACCTCACTCAAGGTTCCCCATGGTGAATCCGGCAAGATCATCGCTGTTCGAGTCTTTGACATGGACGAAGGCGACGAATTGCCACCGGGTGTCACCAAACTGGTTCGTGTCTACATCGCTCAGAAGCGCAAAATCAAGGAAGGTGACAAACTCGCTGGCCGACACGGCAACAAGGGTGTTATCTCCAAGATTCTGCCAGTGGAAGACATGCCGTTCCTCGAAGACGGAACCCCAGTTGACATCGTCCTTAACCCACTTGGTGTTCCAGGACGAATGAATATTGGGCAGATCCTGGAAACTCACCTCGGTTGGGCGGCTTCGGCTGGCTGGTCGGTTGACGTTGCAGACCCACGCGCAGCACTTCTGCCAGAGTCTGTTAAGTCGGTCGCTCCGGGAACCAAGATTGCAACCCCGGTGTTTGACGGCGCTCGCGAAGAAGAACTGAGTTTGGTTCTGGACTCAACCACGCCAACGGCGGACGGTCTCAAGTTGGTTAACCCCAATGGCAAGGCCAGTCTGTTCGACGGACGAACCGGTGAGCCAATCCCAGGTGAAATCGCAGTTGGATACATCTACATCCTCAAGCTTCTGCATTTGGTTGACGACAAGATCCACGCTCGCTCAACCGGTCCGTACAGCATGATCACCCAACAGCCATTGGGTGGTAAAGCTCAATTCGGTGGGCAGCGCTTCGGTGAAATGGAAGTGTGGGCACTTGAGGCTTATGGTGCCGCTTACGCACTTCAGGAACTCCTGACCATCAAGAGCGACGACGTCCTAGGACGCGTCAAGGTCTACGAAGCAATTGTCAAGGGTGAAAACATCCCTGAACCCGGTATCCCGGAATCCTTCAAGGTGTTGGTCAAGGAAATGCAGTCCTTGTGCCTCAACGTTGAAGTTCTTTCCAAGGACGGCGTCGCCATCGAAATGAAGGACAGCGATGAAGACGTATTCCGTGCCGCCGAAGAACTCGGAATCGACCTGTCACGGCGCGAGCCAAGCAGCGTCGACGAACTGTAATCACTCACTCACCCGAATCATTCGAATCGAACGAAGGACACACACGTGCTAGACGTTAACTTCTTTGACGAGTTGCGCATTGGTCTTGCAACAGCAGACGACATTCGCACCTGGTCTTACGGTGAAGTCAAGAAGCCCGAAACAATCAACTACCGCACGCTCAAGCCAGAGAAAGACGGCTTGTTCTGCGAGAAGATCTTCGGACCTACTCGCGACTGGGAGTGCTACTGCGGTAAGTACAAGCGGGTTCGATTCAAGGGAATCATTTGCGAGCGTTGCGGTGTTGAGGTAACTCGCGCCAAGGTGCGTCGCGAGCGCATGGGCCACATTGAACTTGCTGCACCAGTGACACACATCTGGTACTTCAAGGGCGTCCCTAGTCGTTTGGGCTACCTCCTTGATCTGGCGCCCAAGGACCTTGAAAAGGTCATTTACTTTGCTGCCTACATGATCACTTCCGTTGACGTCGATGGTCGTCACGAGGCACTGCCTTCACTAGAGAACCAACTCAGCGTTGAGAAGAAGCAGATAGCCAAGCGTCGCGACGCTGATATCGAGACTCGTGCCCAAAAGATGGAAGCCGATGTCGCTGAACTCGAAGCTGAAGGTGCCAAGAGCGAAGTGCGTCGCAAGGTTCGTGAGTCGGGTGAGCGCGAGCTCGCGGCGATTCGTCGCCGTGCTGACGTGCAGATCGAACGTCTTGACAAGGTATTTGATCGTTTCCGTACCCTCAAGGTTCAAGACCTTGAAGGTGACGAAATGCTCTTCCGCGAAATGCGGGACCGTTATGGTCGCTGGTTCGACGGTGGCATGGGTGCCGCAGCAATTGAGAAGCGTCTTGAGTCATTCGACTTGGCAGCAGAGTCTGAGCTTCTCCGCGAAATTATCGCTACGGGCAAAGGTCAAAAGAAGACCCGTGCACTCAAGCGCCTCAAGCTCGTCAACGCGTTCATGAGTACAACCAACTCCCCCATGGGCATGGTTCTTAACGCCGTTCCCGTAATCCCACCAGATCTGCGCCCAATGGTTCAACTCGATGGTGGTCGTTTTGCGACCTCAGACCTCAACGATCTTTACCGTCGCGTGATCAACCGCAATAACCGCCTCAAGCGCCTTTTGGATCTTGGTGCCCCCGAGATCATCGTTAATAACGAAAAGCGCATGCTGCAAGAAGCTGTTGACGCGCTTTTTGACAACGGTCGTCGTGGACGCCCAGTTACCGGTCCCGGTAACCGTGCGCTCAAGTCACTCTCTGACATGCTCAAGGGCAAGCAGGGTCGTTTCCGCCAGAACCTTCTGGGCAAGCGCGTTGACTACTCCGGTCGTTCGGTGATCGTTGTTGGTCCACAGCTCAAACTGCATCAGTGTGGCCTGCCCAAGCAAATGGCGCTTGAACTCTTCAAGCCATTTGTCATGAAGCGCCTCGTTGACCTTAACCACGCTCAGAACATCAAGAGTGCTAAGCGCATGGTTGAGCGTTCACGCCCAGTTGTGTGGGACGTCTTGGAAGAAGTTATTACCGAGCACCCGGTGCTGCTGAACCGTGCACCAACACTTCACCGTTTGGGTATCCAGGCATTTGAACCACAGCTCATTGAAGGTAAGGCAATTCAGATTCACCCACTCGTGTGTACTGCATTCAACGCAGACTTCGACGGTGACCAGATGGCAGTACACGTACCGCTCTCTGCTGAAGCACAGGCTGAGGCTCGGATCTTGATGCTCTCGAGCAACAACATTCTTTCCCCTGCAAACGGTCGTCCCATTACGACACCAACGCAGGACATGGTGCTGGGCATTTATGCGCTCACCACTATGACACCGGAAAGTCGGGACCTCCCTGACAACGAGTTGCACGCCTACTCCTCGATCGCTGAAGCAGTCATGGCCATGGACCGCGGTTCCCTGCAGTTGGGCGAAAAAGCTCGATTCCGGTTGACCGACATAACTCCGCCATTGGGCCACGAGGTTCCAGAAGGTTGGACCTTCGGCGATCCACTGACCCTCGTATCTACTCTCGGGCGTGCCTTGTTCAACGAAGCACTTCCAGCGGACTACCCGTTTGTCAACACCAAGGTGGACAAAAAAGTGCTTGGCGCAACGGTTAACCGGTTGAGTGAGTTGTACCCCAAGATCGAAGTTGCTGAAACTCTCGACCAACTGAAGTCACTTGGTTTCCACTGGGCTTCGCGCTCGGGCGTCACCATTTCGATTTCTGATGTAGTCGCACCGCCAGCCAAGGCAGGCCTTCTTGCTAACGCTGAAGAAAAAGATGCAAAGGTCCAGCAGCAGTACGAGAAGGGCTTGATCACTGACTCCGAGCGTCGCCAGGAGCTCATCGAGATTTGGACGCGCGCAACGGACGAAATTGCGAAAGCAATGCAGGAGAATTTCCCTGAGTCCAACCCGGTTCACATCATGGTTGACTCAGGTGCTCGCGGTAACTACATGCAGGTTCGCCAGATTGCCGGTATGCGTGGACTCGTGGCGAACCCGAAGGGTGAGATTATTCCTCGCCCGATCAAGGCGAATTTCCGTGAAGGTTTGACGGTACTCGAGTACTTCATCTCCACTCACGGTGCTCGTAAGGGTCTTGCCGACACCGCACTTCGTACCGCTGACTCGGGTTACCTAACCCGTCGTTTGGTGGACGTCTCCCAAGACGTGATCATCCGCGAGGTTGACTGTGAAACAGAGCGCGGTTCTGAAATCGAGATTGCTGAAATGGTCGAGGGAACACTTCGTCCACTTGAGAACCTCGATACTGCACTTGTCTCGCGTGTTCTCGCCCGCGACGTAGTTGTTGATGGCAAGACCGTTGCAACCGCGGGTGAAGAACTCGACATGCCACGCCTTGAGCAGATGGTTGCTGACGGTGCTGACAAGGTTCGCGTACGTACCGTCCTTACCTGTGAGAGTGCAGTGGGAACGTGTGCACGGTGCTACGGGCGCTCAATGGCAACAGGCAAGCTGGTTGACGTTGGTGAAGCAGTGGGTATCGTCGCCGCTCAGTCAATTGGAGAGCCGGGAACCCAGCTCACCATGCGTACCTTCCACACCGGTGGTGTTGCAGGTGAAGACATCACGCACGGTTTGCCACGTGTTGTGGAACTCTTCGAAGCTCGTACCCCTAAGGGTGTTGCTCCGATCAGTGAAGTCGCTGGCCGCGTGCGCTTTGAAGACGCTGAGAAGCTTCGCAAAATCATCGTTACACCAGATGACGGCTCCGAAGAAATGGAATATCCAGTCTCACGTCGTTCGCGCATGTTGGTCGAAGAGGGCGACAGTGTCGCCGTTGGGCAGCAACTTGTTGTTGGCGCCGTTGATCCCAAGCAGGTCCTTCGTATCCTTGGCCAGCGTGCCGTGCAGTTGCACCTCGTTGACCAGGTACAGCAGGTCTACCGCTCACAGGGTGTGTCAATCCACGACAAGCACATCGAGGTAATCGTTCGCCAGATGCTCAAGCGCATCACGATTATCGAATCGGGCGAATCGAACTTCCTCGCGGGTGAACTCGTTGAGCGTGGCGCATTCGAGACGGAGAACCGCCGGGTTGTCACAAACGGTGGAACCCCAGCTTCGGGTCGACCAGAACTTATGGGAATCACGAAGGCATCACTTGCAACTGAGTCTTGGTTGTCGGCGGCTTCCTTCCAGGAGACCACACGTGTCCTCACCGACGCTGCGATCTCCGCGAAGAGTGACCCACTGCTCGGCCTCAAGGAGAACGTGATCCTGGGCAAGCTGATTCCTGCCGGAACCGGAATGCCGATCTACCGCAACGTCAAGGTGGAGCCAACAGAGGAAGCGAAAGCCGCCATGTACGCATCCTTCACCGGATACGACGACATGGAGTACGCATCCTTCGGTCAAACCTCGGGTGAAGCAGTTCCGCTGGAAGAGTTCGAGTTCCGCGGCTTCTAAACCGGTTGAACTAAATATTGTGAATGGGGAGCCGGTTCACCGGCTCCCCATTCACATGTCCAGAACCGAATGTAATTTCATGAACCACCACCTCAAAATGGATCAAATTGTGATTCGCTCAAAGATATTAAGCACCGTTGGAATTGCCGCAGCCTGCCTTGGACCAGCAGCAAGCGAAGTGGCTTTTGCTGGTCCCCCCCCCGACGAGCGTGACGTTTTCAGTCAAATGACCCTCAACTTCACCCAAGGTGGCCCGGCTTCCGCAGACCAAGCCGCATACACGCTGGATAACACTCGGCGATAGAGACGGGATCAATCTCCTGCGGTAGCCGCGGACTCATGTGGTAGCGGGCGGGAGACCACAACACGCATGGCCTCCATGAGTGGAGCAGATGTCGTTGCTGCCCTGTGTCTTGGAGCGAAGGGGGACCTTCATTGGACGGGCGTATCTGTACGGACTCATGGCTGCGGGGGAGTCGGGTGTTGAAAAGACAATTGACATTTTCGCAAAGGAAATCTCCACTACCATGGCGCTGATCGGTGCCACCAGCATTGAAGAACTAGGGCCACAATTCCTGCGCCAATAGTGTTTTTGGTAAACCGAACAGTGATTTGTTGTTGTTTTTCAGGGGTTTTGGGTTTACCGTGGGGACATGTCAACAAACGAAGAAAGTGCCGTCCCCGAAGAAGTAGTTGTCGAAAGCGCTCAGGCGCCAGTCGCGCCGCCGGTTGTCCAGATACCACCTAAGCCAACGGTTGATCAGTTCGGAAACGAGATTAGCCCCAAGTCCAGGCTTGCTGCAGCACTGCTCGCGTGGTTCCTTGGCGTAATTGGTATTCACCGCTTCTATGTGGGCAAGGTCGGCACGGGAATCCTCATGATTTTAACACTCGGAGGCCTGGGAATCTGGGTCCTCATCGACTTTATTGTGATTTTGGTGGGCTCTTTCAAGGACAAAGAAGGACGATTGCTCGTCAACTGGTCGTGACCGTTGTAGATTGACACTATGAGTTCCGAAACGCCCCCAGCCGAAGAAAGCCCGACCGAAGAAAGCCCCACCGAAGAAAGCAATGCACAAGAAAACCCAGTGACCGAGTCGATCTGGGAAGAACGTCAGGTCGTCGCAGCAGTTTCCAACCCGAGTGCCTCTGGCAATTCGATTGTCGCGCTGGTTCTTTCCATCACTTCTTGGGTGGTGTGCCCAATTGTGTTTGCGATCATTGCCTTGGTGTTTGCTAGTAAGGCTGACAAGGAGATTGCCGCAAGTAACGGTTCTGTAGGCGGTGGGGCCTTTGTCACAGCATCGAAAATCATCTCTTGGATCAATATTGGCGTCTATGCCGCAGCTGTTGTTTTGGGGCTTTTGGCACTGTTTTTCTTGACCATCCTTGGAGTTTCGGGGACTTCGTCGACTTAGAGGTACCCCGGTGAACGGGGAAGAGCGGGGGAGGGTATTCTTCCCACTCGTGCCTGACCCCTCAGGCGCGCTCTCGCGTGTCGCGGTCTAGATTTCAATCAAGACAAGTGGCCCGAGGTGGTATCACCACCGGAGATTCCTACGAGTTTATGCGTAGTTGGGCGTCGCAAGACGCGCGACACGCCCGACCGCGTGGGTCGTTCCGGTTAACCGTAAACGAACGAGAAGTCAGGAGAGGCGCAACGTGCCTACCATCCAGCAGCTGGTCCGCAAGGGCCGGCAGGACAAGGTCTCCAAGACCAAGGCCCCGGCCCTTAAGGGCAGCCCACAGCGGCGCGGGGTTTGTACACGTGTTTACACAACTACCCCTAAGAAGCCGAACTCTGCGCTTCGCAAGGTAGCCCGTGTTCGGTTGACCTCCCAGGTGGAAATCACTGCCTACATCCCGGGCGTTGGCCACAACCTGCAGGAGCACTCAATTGTGCTCGTGCGTGGCGGGCGAGTCCGTGACCTCCCAGGTGTTCGTTACAAAGTCATCCGCGGCGCACTTGACGCTCAGGGCGTGAAAAACCGCAAGCAGGCTCGCTCCCGCTACGGTGCGAAGAAGGAGAAGAAGTAATGCCTCGTAAGGGTCCCGCACCGAAGCGACCAATTGTCATAGATCCTGTTTACCAAGCACCAATTGTTACCCAGTTGATCAACAAGGTCCTCCTTGACGGAAAGCGCTCCGTCGCAGAACGTGCTGTCTATGGCGCACTCGAAGGCTGCCGTGAGAAGAGCGGCACCGATCCCGTACAGACACTTAAGCGTGCACTGGACAACATTCGCCCAACACTGGAAGTTCGCTCCCGCCGCGTCGGTGGAGCCACCTACCAGGTTCCCGTTGAAGTGAAGCCAGGCCGCTCAACGACTTTGGCACTTCGCTGGTTGGTCAGCAACTCACGCAAGCGCCGCGAAAAAACAATCACAGAGCGCCTCATGAACGAGATCCTCGACGCATCAAATGGTCTTGGTGCTGCAGTCAAGAAGCGTGAAGACACCCACAAAATGGCCGAAGCCAACAAGGCATTCGCCCACTACCGCTGGTAACAACAACACTTACAACTCATTCACTAAAGAAAAACGGAGAAACTCGTGGCAATTGCAACAGTCCTCGACCTTGCCAAGGTCCGCAACATTGGGATCATGGCGCATATCGACGCGGGCAAAACCACAACCACCGAGCGGATTCTTTTTTACACCGGTATCAACTACAAAATCGGTGAAGTTCATGACGGCGGAGCCACCATGGACTGGATGGAACAAGAACAAGAGCGCGGAATCACCATCACTTCGGCTGCCACCACCTGTGAGTGGAAAGGCAACACGATCAACATCATTGACACACCCGGTCACGTTGACTTCACCGTCGAAGTGGAGCGCTCACTCCGTGTTCTCGACGGTGCCGTAACCGTGTTCGACGGTGTTGCAGGCGTTGAGCCACAATCTGAGACCGTCTGGCGTCAGGCAGACCGATACAGCGTTCCGCGTATGTGTTTCATCAATAAATTGGATCGCACTGGCGCTAACTTCTACATGTGCGTTGACATGATCATCTCGCGCTTGAATGCAGTTCCATTGGTACTTCAGCTTCCAATCGGTAACGAAGCCGACTTCATTGGTGTTGTTGACCTAGTCGAAATGCGTGCCCTGACCTGGCGCGGCGAAACCGTAATCGGTGAAGACTACGAAATCGAAGAAATTCCGGCCGACTTGGTTGACAAGGCCAAGGAATACCGTGAGAAGTTGATTGAGACTCTCGGCGAAGCAGACGACGAAATCATGGAGAAGTACCTAGACGGTGCTGAAATTTCCGTCGATGAAATCAAAGCAGGAATTCGCCGGGCAACTCTGGCTGCAAAGCTCACTCCTGTCCTGACGGGAACAGCGTTTAAGAATAAGGGTGTTCAGCCTATGCTCGACGCCGTTATCGCTTACCTGCCTTCCCCACTGGACATTGCCGCGATTGACGGGCACAAGATGGGCGACGAAGAAGTTGAAATCCTGCGCCAGCCAAGTGACTCAGAGCCTTTCAGCGCACTTGCTTTCAAGATTATGACCGACCCGCACCTTGGGAAACTCACATACGTTCGGGTGTACTCGGGTCGCTTGCAGACCGGTACGCAGGTTCTTAACAGTGTCAAGGACCGCAAAGAGCGGATCGGCAAAATTTACCGAATGCATGCTAATAAGCGTGAAGAAATTGAATCGGTAGGCGCCGGCGACATCGTTGCTGTCATGGGCCTTAAAGACACCACAACCGGTGAGACACTTTGCGACCCATCAAAGCCAGTTGTCCTTGAATCAATGTCCTTCCCGGACCCTGTTATCTCGGTGGCAATTGAGCCAAAGACCAAGAGTGACCAGGAAAAATTGGGAACGGCTATCCAACGTCTCGCTGAAGAAGATCCAACTTTCCGGGTCTCAACGAATGAAGAAACCGGCCAAACCATCATTGAAGGTATGGGCGAACTTCACCTTGAGGTTCTCGTTGACCGGATGCGTCGTGAGTTTAGGGTTGAGGCAAATGTCGGTAAGCCACAGGTTGCTTACCGTGAGACTTTGACCAAGAAGGTCGACCGGATTGACTACACCCACAAGAAGCAAACGGGCGGATCCGGTCAGTTCGCCAAGGTACAGATTTCAATCGAGCCAAATACTGCTGAAGGCGGTGGCTACCTGTTTGAGAACAAGGTCACCGGTGGTCGTATTCCCCGGGAGTACATTCCCTCCGTTGATGCAGGTGCCCAAGAGTCAATGCAGCACGGTGTTCTGGCGGGTTACCCCATGGTTGACGTCAAGGTCACACTCCTTGACGGTGCCTACCACGATGTTGACTCGTCCGAACTTGCTTTCAAAATCGCAGGAACCATGGCCTTCAAAGAAGGCGCACGTCAAGCTGGCCCTGCACTACTAGAACCA
>Ga0222664_1001091_pt1 | contig 11052 bp, 17 predicted proteins | sample AntAcemetagen604_FD_181147 | JGI IMG/M metagenome (GOLD analysis project Ga0222664, IMG submission 181147) | Saline water microbial communities from Ace Lake, Antarctica - #604 | ecosystem: Environmental > Aquatic > Non-marine Saline and Alkaline > Saline | place: Antarctica: Ace Lake...
TTCCTTATTTCATTTAGAATGTATACATCTTTCTGTGTTCTAAGACGCACGAGTGACTAATTTCTTTCACACACAAAAAACGCCCCGATGGATGGGGCGTTTTTTGCATTGAGAGCGGCTGACTACGCAGCTGGTGCTGCTTCAGCTGGTGCTTCCTCAACTAGTTTTACGTTGACTGCGTTGGGACCTTTTGGTCCTTCTCCTACTTCAAAAGAAAGCTTGTCTCCTTCTCGTAGATCGTCAAACGCTACACCTTGGAGTTCGTTAACGTGGAAGAATAGATCTTTGTCTGATCCTTCTTGAGTAATGAATCCGTACCCGTTATTTAGTCGTGCGATAGTTCCTGTTGCCATAGATATTGTTCTTAAACAAAATAATAATCTCAAACCTTTTTTGAGACTGTCTAAACATATTCTGCTTAACACAATCGATTTGAATAAACATAATACACCTTTATACCTAGAAGTCAAGAAAAACCCGCACACCAGATCATTAGATAAACAAAAACGCCCCCTAGGGAGCGTATTTGCGGCGTGTACAACCTGATTATTGGTGGAGTACGCTTGCCTCTAGGCAGCTGATCGCTGTTGATGAGTGGACTGCTCTGGCATAAACCCGAGCGCTACTACTACGATAGCTGAGGCTGCTACGACCAGATACACAGCGTTAGTCAAAAGCGTATCTACTCCAAACAAAGCGGTCACTAGATTAAAGTTGAATAATGCGATAAGTCCCCAGTTGAGGGCACCGACGGCAGTGAGGATAAGTATTGTTTTGTACATAATTTTTTAACAAATTAAACTGACAATTACTCATACATTATACAGGAGCTATGTATATGCACAAGTTTTTGAGGTAGTGAAGTACACAACGACATTTTTGTCAAAGTATTTCTGACAAAGACGTCATATATTGTTTATATTAATTAGTCGCGGTCGAGTGCAATGACACGCGACTTGCATGCAACCACCCCGCGTAGCGTGCACATAAAACTGCCAAGACCACAAACACGAAAATTTCCTACCCGTTGTTACCACGGACGCCCCAACACCTGCTATCTAGTGGACTGCACTTTTAGCGGGGATACGCTGAAATAAATCACAAAAGTTGACGTAAAATAAAGTATGGCGAAGATCAGTGATTTTCCTGTAACTTAAATTAGTCAATAAATGTAACGTATGCAGAATATTTTAATTGTTGGAGCAGTGGTAATTATCGGTGTGGTGGGATTCTTCCTACTACAGTCTAATGGTGAAACAATCATCGGAGAAGACGCAGCTATGGGAGAACCAGCTATGGATGACATGATGGCAGCACCAGTAGCGGACGACATCGTGGAAACTGCAGTTGCAACGCCTGAACTCAGCACCTTGGTAGCGGCTGTTGTTGCAGCTGATCTGGCAGGCACACTACAAGGACCAGGACCATTCACGGTATTTGCCCCGATGAACCAAGCGTTTGCGGCATTGCCAGCTGGGACAGTAGACACCCTCCTGTTACCTGAGAACATCGCTGACCTACAAGCTATCCTGACCTACCACGTAGTACCAGGAGCTGTCATGGCAGCTGACCTGACTGATGGAATGGTGGTTGAGACCGTCAATGGTGAGAGTATTATCATTAACGTGAGCCCAGCCGGCGTGTCAATCAACGGTAGTGCGAACGTCGCTATCGCAGATATCGTCACGAGCAACGGAGTAGTGCACGTGATTGACGCTGTACTACTTCCAGCGACTGAGTAGTCGACCGAGGCTAGAACAACCACAAACCCCCGCATCAGCTGATGCTAGGGGGTGTGGTATTATTCACACTCGCAAAATAAATTGAAACAAACCAATTTATCTTGCGTAAACAATAGGTAGCCCCAGCACTTATTGAAGTGCTCTTATAAACAATTTAGCTTGAAACACAATATGACAGAAGAACAAAACACCCAAGACATCGTTGCAACCGCGAGTAGTACACCGGAGTTAAGTACTCTAGTAGCTGCAGTAACCGCAGCTGAGCTGGTCGAAACGCTGCAAGGCGCCGGACCATTTACGGTATTTGCCCCCGTCAACGACGCGTTTGCTGGCTTACCAGCTGGCACCGTCGACACCCTACTCAAGCCAGAAAACATCGCTGACCTACAAGGCATCCTGACCTACCACGTGGTACCAGGGGCTGTACACGCGGCTGATCTGACCGATGGAATGGTCGTCGAGACCGTCAACGGCCAGTCAATCACTATCAACGTGAGCGACGACGGCGTATCTATCAACGGTGGAGCCAAAGTAACTATGGCTGACATCAAAACCAGCAACGGAGTAGTGCACGTCATCGACGGCGTATTACTACCAGCCACTGAGTAGTCGGACAAACAAAAAGCAACCCAAAACCCTCGCCTCACCTGATGCGAGGGTTTTGTCGTAAACAGCCCCCTTAGGCCTGGCCGAGGCAGAAATAACCAGATAAAAACCCCTAATCCCGCAGATTAGCCGCTAATCTGCGGGATTAGGTAACCGGGAGGGCAGGCCTCCAGGGATAACTCCCCAAGCTTCGCCTAGGCAAGACCACGGCGAAGCTTGCTAGACGTAGCTTGGGTACCCCGTAGCTTGCTGCGGGGTAGTTCACTGCTGGGTACGGGTGGAGTTGTGAATTTTATTTATGCCCTGCGGCGCCAAAGCAAGGTCTTCGCAAATTACGTATACAACTGTGCATGGGTACCTATGTCTAATAGGACAATACTTTGTCCGACTTCTCGGTAGTGTACTCGCACATCTCCGGTGATATTGATACTCCGCCAACCCTTAAACTCTCCCGACAAGGCGTGGTTATTCAGCAGGTACGAAAACTGGTCTTCAACGAAAATGTCCAAACACGTAAAGAACTTGTCTTGGGTAGATTTTGGTGGTTTTTTCAAAGCTTTTTTAAAACTTTTATGGAACGTAATGTCCATACCCTACTTCAGTAACGCTTTTTTAAGATCATTTACATTTGTATAGACAGCTGATAGATTCTTGCCTGCTTTAACCTCTGCTTCAAGGGCTAGAAAAGCTTTCTTGGTTGTATTATTGAAGGCTGGAGTAGCACTCAACACTACCCGACGCTCAGTCACAAATTGTTTTAGAGTGGCATTGATAACACTACTCAACGACAAGCCCAATTCGCTAGCCAATAGCGCTGCCTCTTCCTTTATTTTTGTATCTAGCTTGATGCTGGTTGTCGTTTTCATATTACAAAGTATATACTTTGTGTTATGGTTGTCAATACTGCACTGGATAGCTAAATGTGCTTCGCCTGGTCTGGTTCGATGTTATGTTTACTTATCAGCGATTTGAAATGGGTGTGTAGTTTGAGCATCGACAGTTCACCGGTACGAGCACGAGCGAGCGTCTGGTACCCTTCAGCTTTAGTAAGCCCGAGACCTAGCACCACCACACCCAAGTTAAAACCTAACTGGACTTTACGCTCTTGTGACAAATCATCCCACTCTGCAACTGAAGTAAAGCGCAACACCTGCCCACAGGCATGCACCACTAGTTCTGGATTATTCATGACCCAAGTATAACAAACCAAAATGGAAATCTACCCTAGAGAGCTCGAGGTGTAGCTCGCTTCTAAAGACCTGCTTGGCGGCAGGATTAAAACCCAGAGGACTTTCGTCCGGGGATAGTCCCCTGGAGATTAACAGCGGCCTTTAGTAATTCATATCTTTCAGCTGTTTCAGGATGTGAAAGTAGGTTGCTGCGGTCAGCCACCCGCTCATTTTTGAACAAAACGTCAATTTTGAACTGACTGTTAGTTACATCTACAATCTCGCCGCTTGGTAGTTTATTATAGAAATGAGAATCGTTGTCACCGACCACATCACATCTAATAATTTCCCCACCAAAGCTATCTTGGACGACCAGGGCTGTGACTGCACACTGCCCTCTGGCTGGGTTGTCACGCGACCATTGGTCAGGCAAAAAGCTTGATTTGGACGACCAAGATTTTTGTATCGCGTGCTTTAGATTTTCCATATAATTTTGAGTATAACAAATGTACATCCACTTACTGAACGCGTGCAACTGGCATCGACGGCAGGAGTTTCGGTCATTACATGACCAGTATACCTTTTGGACAGATTGGTTCACTAGGCTCCCAATCTGACTCAAAAGCTTTTCGAATCCTGACAGAACAGTCTCCCAGACTGTTCTTCCGTCAGAGTATTAAAATCAAAAGCCGCACCGAAGTGCGACTTAAGATTTTATAAGCTCCGACGGCAGGAGTTTCTTTCCTTACAGGAACGGTACAGGTTGTCGATATTTTTACTCCTTTCAGTCGCAAACTATCTTACTAACCTTTTCGAATCCTGACGAAAGTGCTCCCAGCACTTTCTCCGTCGGAGCAAAAGAAAAATCCCTTTTCGGGGATTATTTCGTTGCTCCGCTGGGTGGAGGATGTTCGAACCTATTGCTGAGAAGTGGTGACGTATTCAATCTGGTCAGTTAGTGAATCGTAACGGCCGCTTTCTTTAGGTTCACCATAAGTAAAGAATGTTGGCTGACCCCATTATCTTTCATTAATTTTTCTACTTCTTAATACACTAGTTTCAATGAAAGGCCACGATGGTGGTGGAATTGGTGAATCAGCAGCTATTAAAGGGAGACGCTAAGAGACTAACACTTACAGCTAGATAAGATTATGCTTAAGTACATATTCGAATGCAATATTATATGAAATTGCCTTTCTCAAAATATAGACAAATAGCATTAAAAGAGGAAAGCTGACCATCGCACTCTCTAGCATTAGAAAACTAACAGGTGTTATTACGATTAATATTATACAAAATCCTAAAAACAAGGCATTTAGATTCTCTCTTTCTTGATGCACATCTTTTGCTCTTATCAATTGAATAAGAGGAGCAAGAGCAATCCCAGATATTACAAAGAGAATTAATCCATAACCTGAATAATCACTTGGCACACTATTTAAGTCTTGGTCTGTAAATCCAAAGGTAAACAGGACTATTCCAACCAAAAACATTAGACAAACCATAACTTTGAACACTTTTTTAACTTCTTTTGTGACCTCTTTCAAGACCAATATTTTCTCAGCACCTCTTTTTTGCTTATACAAATCTGCTTCTTCTTTTTGCTTTAAACGCAACTTTTGAGCTTCTTCTTTCTCTTTTTGCTGAGACTCATCTTCACTTTTCCTTTTGAGTCTACTCACTCTATATTTTATATATAGTGAATTTATTAATTTTTCATCCCCATTAGCGTTTGCTGATGCTTTGGTCCATAAAGCTTTGTCAGTAAAACCACCCTCCATCTCATCTGAAACAGCCGCGAAGAAAACATCATCTTTCTCACTATATTTATCTAAGAAACCTGAAAACATATCTCGAATATACCATATTCTTTGAACTTAATAAGGTCTATAATAGATTTATATCTCTAAACATCGAACAATATGCACCTAATTTCTAAGAAAGTAAGACGAGCAGGATTTCCATCAATGATTAATTGATACTTATACTGTGAACATGCTTATTCAAGTAAAATTATTTCTAGTTACAATTAAGCACTTTCTGCAACCATGTCCTATAAAAACCCCATCCTGTGCTATTTCCTTCTGGTGATTAAGAGTGAGTAACCAAGGAAAGCAGCTTCACCTGCCCACAGTGCATCAAATAACCCATTTTCCCGTTGAGTTACATGGATTTGTTTCATGAGTATATTTTGTATCTAATAATTTTTCGTGATTGTTCTAGAGTAAGCTCTTTGACACTTTTCCATTTAGAAACCTCGTTTCCATAAACCACACAGTAGATAACTCTCTGTATGACTCCAAAGTAGACAAAGAATGCCAACCTTCATGAGGAAACAGTCAGGACCCAGCCAACAATTAGTAAGTTGCAGACTCTGACTTTTCTTCTATAGCAATGAACTTCATATCCTCATACTTAAATGTCGTAGTAATCTGCTCTACAGGACAACAATAGCCATTGGGGAACATATCTTCTGTATACCAAATAACTGAAAATCCATTTCCAGTGTCATGTGGCTGAAATGCACCGCTTCTACCGACAGACTGTGGCTCAATCGTTACAATAATTTCTTCACCGCTAATAATTTCGTACTTTATAATGCCATAAGTACCCCCGCCATCAAATGATAATATCTGTTCTGGTACACCATCTGCTGTTAAATCTGCAATTACAACGTCAATATAGTAATACTCGTAATCCTCGCTTGCATAGAACCTTTTAACTATGTCTCCGTGCTTGCTAAAATCTTCTTCGAGTCTTTGTCTAAACACACCCTTATTATCTAGAATATTATTCCATTCGTCTTCTGTTGGGAGTGGTGGGAGTTTTTTTACGCCTGAAGTTAGACCTTTAAAAGAAATATTAGACATCTCTTTTACTGAATTCTCTTTGTCTATGGAATTTGTATACCAAATCTCATCTGAAGTAGGCGGTACTTCTTTAAGAGAGCCAGCATAAAAACCTAACCAAAATATTAATATCCCTAGGACGATAGCCAGAATTTGCGATAACCATGTAATCTTGTTCCACTGGACCATATCTTAAATAAATTATAGCAGAGTTAGCACATATACAGGTTTAGTTTCTAAAGTCCGTCTTCCTGGTTTCTAATATAACCTCTATTTTTTAGCCCTAAACGATATACTGTGACGAAATCGATAACCCCATTTTGAATGGCCAAGAAATTTATATTCAAAAAACATGTAGAACAATCCCAGTATAATTTTTTTTAGAAAAACAAATATTCCTACAAATATTATGATGGCAACTACCTGCAGTACTGCACCTAGTAAAAGGTCTGCAGCCATGAAACCCGTTATATCGCCAGGAGAGTAATTGCTACCATGGTTAGAAAGCTCGTATTCAGGATCTTCATAGTAAACAGCCATACTTATTTATCATACCAAAAAATACTGAGGCCACAATGCTTTAATTACCTATGAAAAATTACTCAGACACCCCTCTTTCCTGAAATACATTGTCTAATAAATTACAGAGTTCAACAAGCTTCCAATACTGAGCTTCCCAAGTAATGACTGCTTATATTCCCCTGTTGAGCTAGCCGCAGAAATACTTATTAGCTTCACCAAGGCGGAATCTAAACCATTGCTTTTTTAATTAGTTTGGTATATTTTGAACCAACATGACTGCGGGACTGAAAGTGGTTGGAATGCTTGGTGGCGGGGCTATTTTGGCGTCTGTGGTGGCTTCTGAGCCTTCAAATACACAACCTGCACAGTATGTACCAACTCCTGCAACCCAAGAGCGGACCGTTACTCCGAGCAGACCATTCCCTACCCCTATTGCAGCACCTACTCCCACACCAACGCCTCCAGCTTCTAACTGCCACCCAAGTTACTCAGGCTGTCTCAAGCGCAACGCTGGAGACTATGACTGCGCAGGCGGTTCTGGCAACGGTCCAAACTACACTGGACCAGTGAGAGTGTACGGTTCTGACCCGTTTGGTTTAGACAGAGACAATGATGGCTGGGGTTGTGAGTAGACTAGGGCTTTACTGGCGCCATTTCTGCAATCCATTGTCGCCATTGTTCTACAATAGATACTGGGGCGTTTACGAATCCAGTTTCTTGATTCCACTGCTCATGTTCAATAAACACATCGCTGAAGAGTCTATCTATCTCTGCTAATAGCTCAGCTTGTGAGGATTTACCGATTAGAATTGGAATACTATCACCCACTCTAGCTGTATAGTCCATGTAGGCAATATTCATCGCTGAACTACCTTCTATAATTGTAAAGAAGGCATCTTTTGATTCAGTCTGTAATAAGCTAATTTGGTACTGGAACTCTGACATATCAACATTATCTGCATCTACACTACGCAAAAATGTAAGGTAGTTAGTCTGTGCAATAATTAGTTGATTTACCCCCGACAACAAGGCTATACCATTTGCTCTCACAGGGAGACTTTCATGATTGCTCAAAGTTGATATTCTGGGTACAAGTCGCTCTAGCTTATTCTTATCACTCATTGCTTCTGTGAGAAATGAATTTAGTATTCCAATGGCCGTTTCTGCTTCAGGACTGTCATCTTGAGTAATAAAATAAAGTTGATGGTAAATAGCGACGAATTCTTTGACCACTGAAACTAATTCTTCTTCAGTTAGTGGTGTGCCCATTAGCTCCTCGGTAGTTCCATCATCTTCTAAGGAAGAATCAGCATCACTATGATCAATAGTCTCTGAAGAGTCCATGAACACAAGTAATGCTAATAGAGCAATCACAGTAACGAAGACTATTCCCAAATTTTTTAATTCTTTGATGTAGTCAATTTTTTCAACTTGCTCATCTATCTTTACGGGAGTAGTAATTAACCTAAAACTAACAGTAAAAATTACAATCAGAGAGACCAAACCAATAAGCATTTCAAGTTGTTCACCGAAATCTAATTCTGCCGACGCTGCCGCTATAACAGAAAAGAGCACTGTCCAAAAAAGTAACACCCTGTTTTTTATTGGTATCCACTGCTTTTCTCTGTTTGGTAGCCAAAAAAGCTTAACTACTCCAATCAGTAAAGCGATTGTTACGACGAAAAATACTGCAAAGTAAACCTGCTCGTCAACTCTGGACAGAAGCGGTTCACTGATACCTAAAGTAAAGAGCGCTATAAAACCAAGAACTGTTGGAATTAGTATTGCATATCCGACAAGTTTATTTGACATAAAATATTTGAATTATTGTAATGTTTCCTCGCACACATTGAGACCTCCCATATTAGCCCTTGGTGAACAGTTCAATCCACACTCATAATCATACTGACCGTAAGGTATATTCATACTATCAGCATACGACACAGTTTTGTCTCTACACTGTTCAAGAGTGACAAACACACCTGTCTCAATGTGTTCTGCAAGATTTGTAGCATCTGGATAAAAGTAGCCAGTCCATACTTCAGGAGTCGGCCATAACCAAAATACAGCCACTATGAGTAGTCCTATTCCAAACACTGATCCAAATAGTTTTTCCATATGATTGCTCTTTGAGCTTATAAAGTTAATATAGCAATATAACTATAAATGTAAATGAAGGAAGAAGAAATTAAAAAACTGTTCTCAACCAAAGCGTTTCAAAGCGTCGCTAATCACTTTGCACACCTACAAGGTGATTACGATTTTATTAAAAAACTGAGATATTTTCGAAAAAAATTTGGTCTCCCTGTAGATGGAATGACAGAAAAGTTATATTCAGGTGAATATGTCACCCTGCCAAAATTAGTTGATAACGCAAGAGAAGAAATTGGAAAATGGGTAAAAGAACTAGGTTTTGACAGTTTGTGGGTAGATGAATTCCAATATTTAATTGCATACGGTGAACCCCTCTACTCAAAATATGTTCTGTATTCTGGATTAGTCAGTGTAAGTGACGTACATAAAGACTTGTTTGGGCCATACCAATCGAAGCCTGAAGAGGAATTTGAATACGAAGGTGAGACAGTAAAGCCCTATGAGCTGGAAAGAGAGTTTAGGGAAGATATTGCAAGATATGAATTCGAGACCAAACCTGTTGCTATTTTAATAAGTCCGTACGCTTCCAAATCTGACATTATTGATTATGTGAGTAAAACATACAGTACTGACATTAAACCGTTGCAAGAACGCTATGCAGATCCAAAAGTCAAAATCGGAAAAACGAGAACTAGAGACGAGAATAGAATAAACAGAGACCTAACAATTAAATTTCTACTCTTTGACAAGTTCTATTCAGCAAACAAAGTTGCCGAGGAGATACAGACAAAATTCCCACGAAATCTATGGGTTACTGAAGGGTACATACGCAAAATAAAAGAGCGGCATCGTGACAATAATCCGTAAAAATTAAAGTCCTGACATAGATAGTATTTTGGTGAGTATGCAAGAAAATGTATATTCAACAAGCGACATAAATGAAGCTGTCACACTGAAGTATTTTGGACACAAATTACAGTGTGTTGACAAAACTAACTACCGTGCCGAATTCTGTTTTTTACGGGAATCAGACACCGATGACATCCTAAAGAGTTACCGAGAGCGTGTGCTACAGGTCGAGCCACACGCTTATTATCAGTGTCAGCGAGAGATCAAGGATCGTCTATACAACGGCTAATATGCAGCTCCAGGACCGTCACATAGATGAGTTTATAACTATGTACCAGAAACACTACGGTGTGGTCCTTCCGCGTGCTGAAGCAATGGATAGGGGTCTAAAGCTATGTCGCCTAGTCGAGATAGTGTCAGTCGAGCCGAATAATGAAAATGAATATGAGCGAACCAGAACTTAATTACATAACAATACCTAGACAAATACGCTGGGACTGGGTAGAAGGTCGTATTACTACACCTGAACGCAATTTACTGTATGAACTACGAGCACAAGGTGTGCCGCATGGGTTTTGTACTGTTGACATGGCAACACTTGCAAGAGACTCCTTCAACCAGCCAGTGAGTGTGAGCTATATCAATAAATTACTACTCTCACTCAAAGGTAAGAGGTATATCTGGTACAAAAACCGCAAGGGACACAGAGGTACGTTCCATGTACAACTTGACGTTTGGCTCATGAAAAACAAGACCTTAAAGACTCTAGACAAGTACTTTGATAAACCCACAGACAGAGGTGAAGCTAATACTCAGACACCAGCATACTCAGAGGTCGAGACATACAATCCAGGAAGCAGTCAGAAGACCGAAGAGATAATGAGGCAGATGAAACAAAAGTATTCTCGTAAAAACAAGGAACGCTAGTCAGAGGTTCCTATAATAACAATGAAAATAAAAAAGAAAATAATTAGCAGCTACTACAATCTCTATTGATTTAGGTAGAGAACAGCGAAACAACAGCTATTATGAGTAAATACACTACCGTTGACACCCGAAGCTTTACTGTGTTCTTCTTGAATAAATATCATAATCCTAAATTCACCCCTCAATTAGGACACTCTATCTTTTAATAATACACCATTAGCCCGAGCCACCTGGAGCGCAGACCTGTACCCGAGAATCTTTCTCGGCTTTTTATTTATTCGATCAGCAATTAGA